>Ga0154610_1033_pt5 | contig 22949 bp, 20 predicted proteins | sample Rifle2008BG13ft_FD_116039 | JGI IMG/M metagenome (GOLD analysis project Ga0154610, IMG submission 116039) | Deltaproteobacteria bacterium RBG_13_61_14 | reverse complement strand
AGTTCCAGGCCGGGGCCAAAATCCCGGCGCAGCCGCTCGATCTGGGCCACGGCTTCGACCCGGTTGAGGGTAACCTCGAGGGTGCGCAACCCGGCCGCCAGCGCCACTTCCACCACGGACAAAAGTTGTTCGGTGCTCGCACCCCGCACGATCCCGATGATCGGCAACTGCTTAAACTTGGGAAGCTGCATGGGTCCCTCGCTTTGCCTCAATTTGATCCGGTTTCGCACCTGGCAGATACTAGCAATTTTTAGCGATTTTGACTATGATGAAACCGCGCCGGGGTTTTCTTTCCCGCGAGGAGGTCCTCTCGCATGTCCGCGAAAACAGTCAAAGCCGCGGTCATGGTGGCGCCCGGCAAGATGGAGGTCTGGGAATTCCCTCTGCCCAAGCCCCGCCGGGGCGCTATGATCCTCCAGATGGAGATGTCCGGGATCTGCGGCACGGACAAGCACGCCTTCAAGGGCGAAATGATCCTCTACGCCGGCACCGAGGCCGAGCAGCGCGGCGTCTTCCCCTGCGTCAAGGGCCACGAGAACGTGGGCCGGATCGTGGAGATGAACGGCCCTTACGCTGACTATGACGGCCGGCCGCTCCATGTCGGCGACCGGGTCACCATGTGCCCCAACATCATCTGCGGCAAGTGCTATTACTGCCGGCACGTGTTCGGCTGGCCCTATTGCGCGCACAACAAGACCTACGGCGTCTATTTCCGGGCCGACCGGTGGCCCCACCTCACCGGCGGCTGGGCCGAATCCATGTATATCTTCCCCGGCTCGTTCGTTTACAAGGTGCCGGAGGAGATGCCGGCCGACGTGGCCGTGAACATCGAGCTGATGACCGTGACCAACAACGTGGACCGGGCCAAGGGCTACATGGAGTTCGCCTCCCGCGGCTTCGGCCTGATGGACACCGTGCTCATCCAGGGCGTGGGCGCCATGGGCATCGCCCACCTGATCAAGGCCCGGGTGCTCGGGGCCGGCGAGATCATCGCGCTCGATACCTCGGACTTTCGGCTGAAGCTGGCCAAGGAATTCGGGGCCGACACTTTGGTCAACGTGAACAAGACCACGTTCAAAGAGCGGCTCTCGATCGTGCGGGACTTGACCGACGGCCGGGGCGCGGACATGGTGATCGAGACCACCGGCCTGGCTACGGTGGTGCCCGAAGGCCTGGATCTCTTGCGCCGGGGCGGCACCTACCTCGAGGCCGGCAACTTCGTGGACTCGGGCGAGACCACGATCAACGTCCACCGGCACCTGGCCGCCAAGAACGTGCTCCTGATCGGCAACACCAACCACCCCAATTCCGAATACTACCGGACCATGAAAATGATGCTCCGCTACCAAAAGCAATTCCCCTGGAAAAAGTTCACCAGCCATAAGTTCCGGCTCGAACAGGCGCAAAAGGCGCTGGAATTTTCCCTGGGAGAAAAAGCGCTTAAGGTTGTCTTTGATATGACCAACAAGCGTAAAGGGTGAAGGCTGAAGTGTGAAGGGTGAAGAGTGAAGGATGAAGATCGGGTGCAATACCGTTGCGTTTCGGAAATACAGTTTGGATGTGGCCCTGGAGCGGATCGCCCGCGCCGGCTATAAATACGTGGAGGTCGAGGCCAACCTTTCCTGGTGCGACCACGTGCGCACCGACCGGCACGACCCGATCCAGTTCCGCGACCGGGTGTTGGGCCATGGCCTCTTCGCCATCTCCTGCATCGGCTCGCACCGGGAGTTGATCTCCGAATCGTCCGCGGAGGACGACCTGCGGCATTCCCTGGAGTTCGCGGCCGCGGCCGGGGTGCCGGTGGTCGCGACCGGCGAGGGCCGATTGCCGGCCGGCATGAGCGAGGCCGAGGCGTTGAACATTTTGAAACCCAAACTCGAGCGGCTGGCGCAAACGGCGGAGAAGTGCAAAGTTTATCTGGCCATAGAGCCGCACGGTTCCCTGTCGCTTTCGCCGGGAGGACTCTCGAAGATCCTCGCGCTCGCGCCCTCGCCTTGGCTCGGCGTCAACTTCGATACTGCCAATCCCCACCGGGGCGATTACGTGGGCACCACGCACAAGGGCTTCGAGTGGAAGCTTGACCAGGCGGAGCGGGGCGACGAGCTGGCCGTGCTTAGGCCGGTGGCGGGCAAGGTGCGGCACGTGCATTGCAAGGACGTGGTCGGCCGCAATGCGGTCATCCTGGGCCGGGGCGAGGTGAAGCTCAAGGAAGAAGTCGAGATTCTGCGTCAGGCGGGTTACGACGGCGTGCTTTCGTATGAGACCGAGGGCTGGGAAGAGGCCGAGGAGTCGCAGAAGATGATCATTGAAAGTCTGGCCTGGAGTAAACAATTGCTCAAGGATTTGGGCATCAAAATTGAATGACACGGTAGGGGCACGGCATGCCGTGCCCCTACGATCAATCAAGGCGATGAGAATGGCAAAAATCCCTGATCGCATGCAAGCCGCGGTGATGTTCGGTTACAATGACCTGCGGGTAACCGAGATGCCGGTGCCGCGGCCGGGCCCGGACGAGGTCTTGATCCGGGTCCAGGCCTGCGCCATCTGCGGGACCGACCCCAAGATCGTGGCTCACGGCTGGCCGAACAACCCGCCCTTTGGCCAGTATATCCCCGGCCACGAGTATGCAGGAACGATTGTCGCTTTGGGCGAAGGCATCGCGGATTACCAGGTGGGAGACCGGGTGGCGGTCGAGCCGCACAAGGGCTGCGGCCATTGTGAAAACTGCATCCGGGGCTTCTACACCACCTGCCTCAACTACGGCAACCTGGCCGCCGGCCACCGCCACTACGGCTTCACCGTCAACGGCGGCTATGCCGAATATGCGGTCAACCACGTCAACACGCTCCACCGCATCCCCGAGTCGCTCTCCTTTGACGAGGCCACCTTGATCACCACCGCCGGCACCGCCCAATACGGCATCACCCGGATCGGCGGCGTGCGGGTGGGCGAGACCGTGGTCGTCTCCGGCCCCGGGCCCATCGGGCTGATGGCTGCTCAACTGGTCAAGGCCGAGGGCGCCGGCCGGGTGATCCTGACCGGCACCCGGCAGGAGCGGCTGGACCTGGGCGTGGAACTGCGCGCGGCGGATATAACCATCAACATCAAGAAGCAGGATGTGGTGAAAGAGGTCTTTAGTCTCACGAACGGCGTGGGCGCGGACCTGGTCATCGAATGCGCGGGCACGGCTGAAGCCGCCAAGGACGCGGTGGAGTTCACCCGCAAGAACGGCCGGGTGGCCTTGATCGGGATTTACCAGGGCGACATCCCGATCAACCTGAACAAGGTGGTGCAGTGGAATATGACCCTGGCCGGGGGCAAGGCCGAGGGCGACTGGAGCCTGAGAAGGGTGCTGCCGCTCTTGGCCGACGGCCGGGTCAAAGCCGGCCCGCTGATCACGCACCGGTTCCCGTTGCGAGAAATCAACCAAGGGATCAAAACCTTTGTCGGCCGCGAAGGCGGCGCGATCAAAGTGGTGATTCATCCCTAGCAACCGATGGGCAAAGCAAAGGTTGTCATTGCTTGTATCTGTTTTAGATGCTAACATTAAGGACTAGGAGGAAGCTCAAGCTGCCATGAATATGGATGTTGAACAGGAAGTGAAATCTTTAGAGGCACTCGCCGAAAGACTTCGATCACTTCTCATTTATGCGCCTCGGTCGTTTGTAATTGAGTTTGCCGGCACACCTAAGTCTGGTAAAAGCACATCGAGCGAAGCGATTCGGCACTTTTTATCTCGGTACGGATTTAGGGTCCACGTCCTTACTGAGCGCGCGGCGGTTTGTCCTATCCCGATGAAAGGGCATCTTTTCTTCAATACTTGGTGCGCTGCTTCAATGTTGGCTGAATTGCTATCGAAAGTTGAAACTGAAACGGATATAATCATCATTGATCGTGGTATATTCGATACTTTGGTATGGATGACGCTACAAGAAAATCGTGGTGAAATAACTGCGGATGAAGCTAGAACAATTGAGGCGTTTTTGTTACTCGAACGTTGGCGATCTCTCATAGATTTGGCAGTTGTAATGAGTGTATCCTCTGAAGAAGCCATCGCAAGAGAAAATGGCCAACATATTACTCAAAAACTCGGAACTATAATGACTCCCGCAATGTTATTAGCGATAACCGAGTCCGTTCAGCAAGCACTTAAGCGTTACGGATCCAAATTTTACGCTGTTATTTCTCATCAAACAACTGGCCATCAACTTAGACAATCCAATATTGATCTTGCCAAAAAGGTGCTCGAATGCTTAGAAGGCTTTCTTAACCCAGAGATTCTAGTAGTTCCGAGGCAGGAAATTGAGACTTTGCCATTAAATGGTGGCGGAGCATTTGATAAGGATAAAGTTTATAATATAAATAGCTGCCTCGCCACATATGGAAGCTTCATGAGAAGAGAGATAGCCGAAGCCAATCCTGACTACGTTCAAATTATTCCCTGCGGAATTCTCAAATATGAGGGAAAAGTACTTTTATTCCAAAGAAAAGAGATGGATCCCAAGTATAGACTGTATGGAAAGACCACCATATGGCAGGGCTGTCATGTCACCAAGCGGGAGGGAGTTGGCACTATTGAAATCATTAAAAATACCTTACAGGATCATATAGCCAGGTATTTATTTCTGAGTCGCGTATTCCCTGTCAAACACCTTGGCTTTTGCTGGGATCGTGAACTTCCTAGCAGTAATCAACACTTAGGTGTAATATATGAAATCAACATTGGCAATCCTTTAACCGCAATGGATTTTATCAATAGGGAATTCAGGAAAAGAAGAGGCCACGGTCTTATTGGCAATTTTGATGAAATGAAAGAGATTAGATCAAATCAGGAAAAACTAGGTCTAGAAAGCTGGTCCCGAACAATCATAGAAAATGTTGGAGGATATAAATGAGTAATCAACCGAAGATTTCTAAATGCACCTTTGTAATAATCAAGCTTAAAATATCAAATGAAGAATGGTTCATTATGCGACGAGATTCTCGCTGGAAAGACCTTAATTTCATTGGTGGGCATGAAGGGCCACAAGATAGAGGTAACAGGAAAAAAACTGCTAAGCGTGAATTGTTAGAAGAGATTCCAGCGCTCCGAAAAATTAAATCTTATCAGCTTGAACCCCTAACTGCAGAAATTGAACATGGACCCATATTTTCTCGCTCAGCACGATGCCAAGTCAAGTATCTATTACAATTTTATCTATTAAAATTTAAGGATCACCCCTATATTCTCCTTGAATCACTTCGCGGCAGGACGCTTAATATTATGATTAATCAAAGAGAATTAATTTCCAAGAGAAAGCATCGTATTTCGAGGCTCGTCGAGGTGCTTGATGACGCATTAACAAATGGTTTTAATTCAATTCCTTATAGTTGGAATGAGGATCTTGAGAAAACCGCTTTGTCAAACGGTTTGCTTTCGTGCAATCAGATGGAAATTCATATTGATTAATTATTATTTTAGCCTCCCTCTAAAATTAGCAATGATCTTATTTGAAGTGCTATATCCTAAGTTTTAGGTGATTGCTTAAGTTTATGATTTTGAAAGGAGTGAAGATCATGGCGAAAAAATGGAAACTTCCGCCCAAGGGCGGTCATTTGGACCGGGCGAGCGGGGTGTATTTCCAGAACATGACCATGAAAGAGGCGGCGGCGCGGCTGAAGAAATGTGACCTGATTATCATCCCGGTAGGCTCGACCGAGGCGCACGGGCCGCACGCCTGCTACGGGGAGGATACCTTTTTAGTGACGCGCATGGCCGAGGCGGTGGCCAAGAAGGTGGGCTGCACCGTGGCCCAGCCGATCTGGTATGGCTCGCACCCGTATCACCATATCGGCATGCCGGGCACCATCCCGATTGACGAGGAGACCTTCACCGCCAATCTTTCACAAGTGATGGCGGGTTTCTGGAATGCGGGCTTCCGCAAGCAGATTCTCTTGAACGGCCACGGCCAGGAATACGTGATCCCCACCGCCATCCACCGTTTCACCAAGCGTTTCCAGGTGCCGGGCGTGTTCGTGAACCTGAACTGGTATTATGCCATCCCCCAGTTTTGCAAGGACAAGGCTCACGGCGGCCCGTTTGACACGGCTTTTGTCCACGGCGACGAGGTGGAGACCAGCTTCTCGCTCGCGCTCTTCCCGGAGATGATCAAGATGAAGGACGCGGTGGACACCGAGCCGACCGGGTTTATGCCTCCGGGCCACGTGGACAAGGCGGGGAACCTTTACCAGCTCCCCATCCCCTGGTATGCGCACGCGGGGCTCGGGCCGATCGAGATCGCCCAGTTCCCGGAGGGCTGCGTGGGCAAGTCCACGCGGGCCAAGGCGAGCAAGGCGATGCCGGGGGTCGAGGCGCTGCTCGATTACCTGGAGAAACTGTTCCATGACATTATGCAGAAGTGGCCGGTGGGCAAGCTGCCGCCGGTCGAAAAAGTGACCCAGCGGTTCACGGACAAGGAATTGCAGGCCTACTTGAAAGGGCCGCTCCAAAAAGGGGGCAAGCACCTCTACTGCATCGCCTGGCCGGCGTATTGATTTGCGATTGCCGGGACCGCGCAGGGGCAGGCTTATACCTGCCCCTATTTTTTGGCCAGTTCTTTCAATTTTGTCTGCGGCTCGCGGTAACGCCGGTAAAGGCGGGTGGGAGTGGTGTAGCTGAAAAATTTATTCAGGAGAGGAATCCGGACCAGCGCGTAGAAGAGATAATAGGTCAACGGGTAGGCGGCGTCGCAATAGACCGCGTAGAGGATCCACTTGAGCCAGGAGTCGCCGAGCTGGGCTAGCCCGGGAACGAACTCGCTCCCCCGGGCCAGTAGGTAAGTCGTGGTCGAGGCCGAGCCCAGCCAGAACAGGAGCGCGGCCCAGGTCCAACTGGCCTCGATGGCTTGTTGCGGGCAATAAGACATGCAGCGCATGCAGCTGGCGCAGTGGTAGCTCCAGAAAGGCCAGGGCTTTTTCCGGCCCCGCAGTCGCACGGCCTGGAGCGAACAGCTGTCCTGGCAGATCCCGCAGCCGTTGCACTGGAAATTAGCGAAGAACAGTTTGGCCAACCCGACCCGGCCCACGCTCAGATATCCGAGCGAAACCGGAAAAAGCAGGACAGCCCAAAGCAGCTCGTAAAGGTTGCTGATAGTGAACCAGCTCCGCCGGCCGGAAAGGATCCGGGTCAGGAACTGCGCCACGCGCGGCTCGGCCCGGGCGATGATGGCTCCCACGCTGGTCGGAGATAAAGCTGGGTGCAGGCTGGTCCAGTTGGACGGCATATCCAGGCTGAGGATTCCCCGGACCGAATAGCCCTTGAGCGCGAGCAGGAGCGCGATGAGGAAGGTGCCGGAGCCGCTGATGCCGGGCGTAAACACCGGTCCCAGCTTTAACCCGGCCCGGGTGGCGATGCAAAAAGCCTGGGCGCCTTGGCCGCGGGGCAGGCGGGCCGCGAACTTGATCATGTGCCAGGGCGCGATAAAGCCGTGGGTGGGCATCACGATTCCCAGCAAGCTCCCGCTTCCGCTGAGCTTCTCCGCTTCCGGCTGGGCTTGCTCGATCCCGACCACGCGAACCCCGGCCCCGGCCGCTTCCGCTCTTTGGCCGGCCCAGACCGCGGCGCGATAGGAATTGCCGGTGCCGCTGGTGAAGTAGATGACGACGTTGTGGAACATCATCCGCGCTCGCGGGCGGAACCGGTGTGGTCTGCAGGGGCTTGGAGCTGCTTCCGGCCCAAGGCGCGGAAAGCGCCGAGATGGATCATGGCCGGCATCAGGAACAGGTCCGCGGCCAGGGCGATCACTAGGGTCGCGGGCATCAGGGTGCCCATGATGCGGGTGGTGAAGTAATCGGAGAGGGCGAAAGGCGCGAAGCCGAGCACCAGGATCACCGAAGTCATGACAATGGCCCGGCCGGAATAATGGAAGGTCTGCTCGACCGCTTCCTGCACTTTGCCCGTCCTATTTAATTCCGCACGATAGCGCATCAGGAAATGGATGGTGTCGTCCACCGCAATCCCGATGGCCACCATGAAGACAATGATCGTGTCGGTGTCAGCCTGGTCCCAGAACCACCCGATATAGCCGGCGATGGCGAGAAGCGGGATTGCATTGGGAACCATGGCCCAGAAGCCGGCGGAGAGCGAGCGGAGCATGAAGGCCATCATGGCCATGATGGCGAGAAAAGAAAAAATCAAGCCCCGTTTCTGACCGGCCCAGACCTTGTCGAACCACTCGCCCAGAAGATAATTCAAGCCCAAGACCTCCACCCGGACGTCGCTTGGCAAAACTTCCTCGGCCCGGGCTCTAACTTTCTCCCCGGCTCGATACGAGGCCAGGACCCCGTCCTCCAGAATGTGCACGGCCAGGCGCAACGTCCGGCGGTCCTCATCCACCATTCGCTCCAGCCCTGCCTCATCCGACATTTCCAGCAGGAACAGGTCTTCGGACAGGGCCGGGCGGGTGTCGGGCAAAGCGCCGGCTTCCTTATCGCCCGCGTGGATTTGCGCATGCAAGACTTCAATCACATCCACCAGGGAGATGGCCTTGTCCACTTCGGGAAAATCCTTGAGCCCGCGCTGGAACTCGGCCACTTTCGCAAACAGCAGGGGATCGAGCAGTCCGTCCGGCTCCGGGGTCTCGATGAAGACGTCCAGGTAGTTGGTCCCGGCAAAGTGTTCGGCGAAATATCGCTCATCCTGCATGAGGGGGTTGTCCTCGGCAAAACGCCGGACAAAATCAGTCTCGAAATGAAAGCGGGGGATGCCGGCCAGGGACCACACGATCACCACCGCGAAAACGGCCGCCGTGGCTTTGGGCCAGCGCCGGCCGGTCCGGGCGATGACTCTCAGGGCGCGATCAAGAAGACCCTGGACCCGGGAGGTGGTCCCGATTCGCCAGGGCTTGGGCTGGGGCATCAGGGAAAAAAGGATGGGGGTCAGGGTCAACGCGATCAGGAGCGCCACCGCCACCCCGAAGCCGAGCACAATCCCCAGTTGACGGGAGATGGGAGTGGGCACGAAGGCGATGGCGGCAAATCCCACGAAGGTGGTGAGCGAGGTGTAGAAGCAGGCCAGACCCACCTCCGAGGCGGACTTGAAAATAGCTTGGTCCTTGGATTGACCCTTGCCCAGTTCCAGGAGATAGGAACTGCAGAGATGAATGACGTCGGAGAAAGAAACGATCATGATGAAGACCGGGGCCATGGCCATCAACAAGTTGATATTCTTAAACAGGCCGACGGCGAAGCCCATGGTCCAGATCACCCCGACCAGGGCCACCACCGCGGTAATGACCACCGGCCACAAGCGGCGGAAGAGAACGAGCACGGTAAGCAGCAAAACCCCGCAGACGATGGGAAAGAGGCGCGCGATGTTGAACCGGGTCTGGTTGATGATCTCGGCCAGCACCGCGATCATGCCGGTGCGGTGCAGCCGGCCGCGCTCGAACCCGGCCTGCTCAAAAGTCGCCATGACCTGTTCGATCAGCGCCGGATAGATTTCGGTGCTGCGAAGGGGATCGGGTTGCAGCTCGATGATCACGCTCCCCTGCCGGCCGTCCCGCGAGACCAGGAGGCCGCCGGCCCAAGGATCGGCGCGGAGCTCGGTCAAGAGCTCGGGGGCGCGGGCCGGGTCGCGCCGGGCTTTGTCCGCATAGGTCTCCCAGGAAAGCGCGCCCTGGTTGACTTTTAGGTCAGGCACTTCCAGCAAGCTGGACACCCGGCGGACCTCGGCCAGTCGCCCCAGTTCTTGGACCGCGTTTTCCAGCCGGGCCAGGCTCGGCCGGGAAAGCAGGTGATCGTCTTCAAAGGCGATGACGATGATCTCGTCGTTGCTGAACTGTTTAACCCGGGCCAGGTAGTCGGCGTATTTGGGGGTCTCGCCCAGGAAGTTGGTCATCGAGGTGGCGATCACCCCTTGGGAGATGATGAAACCGGATCCGATGGTGATTAAAACCATCAGACCCAAGATCATGAACCGGAACCGGAGCGCCCAGCGGATGTAGCGTTCCACTTTCTAATTTCCCTCCGATGATTCTGCCGTCGCGGCCGGTCAAATCATCCTAGCATAAGCCGATGCCGCCGGAATTCTTGATCCGATCCGGCCGGCTCTGCTATGATGCGACCAACTGAAGCAATACTCTAGAACAAGGACCCGAAGAATGAAACCCTGGCTGATTCGATGGATAGTGGCAGCGGGCCTGGCGTGGCCCGGGCTGGCCCTGGCCCAGGATGGCTCTTTTCCGGTTGTCACCGAGGAGTCGCTGTTGCAGGAAATGACCGACCTCTCGCGCCTGGCCCGACAGGCGCCGGCCGGGACCCGACTCATCCAGTTCTCGAGCTATGACCGCAAGTCCCGGATCGAGGACGGAGAGAAAATTGACTGGTTCGCCAACCGCGATATTGGCAATTACCTTTGCAAAGAACAAAGCCCGCGAGGGACCGAATGGGTGATGGCGGAAGTGGAAGGCCCGGGCGCGATCGTGCGGATGTGGTCGGCCAACGCCGGCAAGCGCATTTGGCGGGTTTATCTGGACGGCGGGGAAGAGCCGGTGATCGAGGCCAAAGGCAAAGACCTCCTCGACGGCCTGAAAGGCGGCCTGCCCTCCGTCTTTTCGGACAAGCGCAACTTCGGCTACAACCTTTACCTCCCCATCCCTTTCCAAAACGGCGGCAAAGTCACCGTCGCCTTCCCCGACGGCAAGGACCGCGAAACCGCGCCGCTCATGTATTACCACGTGGATGTCCGCACGTTCTCTACAGGAACCCTGGTCGAGACCTTTTCCTGGGAAAAGTTGCCGACTATCATAGATAAAGTAGAGGAAACTTCTTCCCGGCTTCTAATTCCCAAGACAGCTTTTCCCAAAACAATACTGATTAGCGAGATGTCGAAATTCCAAGAACTCAAGCCCGGCGAATCTTTTAACATGGACTTATCAGGATCCCGGGCTATCTATGAGTTAACCATCGCTGTTAAGACCGACTCTGATAAAAATTTTGAAGATGTAATCGGCCAGACCCTGCTTGAAATCAACTTTGATGAGGCCGATAAGCCGCAGGTGCAAAGTCCGCTTGGAGAATTTTTCGGGTCGGCGCCGGGGATAGTGCCCTACAATTCACTCCCTCTCGCGGTGGAAAAAATTGAGAACAGCGTTAAGCTCACCAGCCGCTGGGTCATGCCCTTCAGAAACAGCGCTCAAATCACTATCATTAATCAATCCGGGGAAACTGCCGATTTTAAAGTGAGAGCCACCCACGCCGATTGGGATTGGGGCAAAGACTCTCTCTACTTCCACGCCGGCTACCGCAGTTGGGAGCGCATTTCCACTCGTCCCGAATCCGACCTCACCCTGCTCTCCGCCACCGGTCCGGGCCGCTACGTGGGCACCGAGCTCAACGTCCGCAACCACCTCGAGCATTACTGGTGGGGCGAGGGCGACGAGAAGGTTTACGTGGACGGCGAGAGTTTCCCTTCCATCTTCGGCACCGGCACCGAGGACTATTTCGGCTATGCCTGGTGCGTGCAATACTTCCGCTTTGCCCATGCTTATCACGGCGTGCCCAAGCCCTCGCGGGTGTGGCTGGTGATCCCTCAGATGTCCACCCTCTTCATCCCCAAGGCCTGGGTCCCGGTTTCAAAACTGATGCCCGGCTATGACACCACCTCCCAATACCGCTGGCAAATCCTGGACGACATCCCCTTCGAGAAATCCATCCAGTTCGACCTGGAACTCCTCCACCACCAGAAGACCGTAGTGGACATGGAATCGGTCAGCTATTGGTATGCCGCGCCCGGCGCGACCGACAATGTGCCGGCGCTCGATTTGAAAAACCGGGAAATCTGGTAGAATGGTTCACGGTTGACAGACAGGAATGTCTGTCCCACACCTTGACACCCTGACACCCTGACACCTTGACACCCTGCCCCCCTGCCTCCTTTGGGGAAAGGAAAGGAACTTTGGACATCGGTAAAGCGCTTCGATTCAGTTGGCACCTGGACGGCAAGATCGCCGGCTCGGCCCGGCCCGGCCGTTACGGCAACCTGGGCGCGGACTTGTCCTTCCTGCGCGAGCAGGGCATCCGCCACATCCTCAACCTGACCGAGCAGGCTCTGGAGGTCCCGGACTCGCACCTGGCTCATTTTCAATTTCACCACGTGCCGTTGCTGGACGGACACGCGCCCTCGGATCAGGACATGGAGGCGATCCGGGCCAAGGTGCAGGAGGCTTTTGCCCGGAAGGAAGCGATCCTGATCCATTGCCAGGGCGGAGTCGGCCGCACCGCCACCGTGATCGGCGCGCTGCTCATGGAGTTCCTGGACCTGAGCATGGAAGAATCTTTGCACAACCTCCGCCAGGCCGGCCGGCTCACCGAGAGCATGGAGCAGTGGGAGTTCCTGTGCAAGTGGTCGCAGAAGTGATAGCCTGAACTCTTCCTAAGGAATCGATTGCCGGGCCTCTGCTCACTCCAATTCCAATTAGGAAGATCGCCCTGCGAATGAAGCGTCTCCTTGCCATTCCGCTCGTTGTGCTCGCCTTTCTTGCCATCGCGCTGGGTTGGAGGATTGGCCTCCGCCTCTACCCCCGCGCGCAAAAACCCCTACCGCAGCAAGCTTACCTCTGGCAAAGGGCCTGGAACGATAATGTCCGTCAGGCGGTTCAGGCCGCGACGCCTAAGCTTTCCGGGATGGTGGTCCTGGCCGCAGAAGTTTCATGGCAGAATCATCAATCGACTATTGTCCGCATCCCGATAGACTACGAAGCGCTGCGCTCGGCCGGTATCCCGGTCGGCTTGGCGCTCCGCATCGGCGCGTATGCGGGGCCGTTCGATAAAGAGGGAGAGCCCCTGGCCATGTTAACCGACCTGGCCGCGTCGCTCATCGCGGAGGCCCGGGAAGCGCAACTCGATGTCCAGGAACTTCAACTCGACTTCGACTGCGCCGAGTCCAAGCTTTCAGGCTACCGCTGGTGGATGGAAGCCATCCGCTCAAAGGTCGCGCCGGTGCCGGTGACCATTACGGTCTTGCCCAGTTGGCTTCACCAAAGGGAGTTTCAAGATCTGATCGAGGCCGCGGGTGGCTACGTGCTCCAGGTCCACTGGTTCTCCCCGCCCAAGAATTCGGATACATCCTTGACCTTGTGCGATCCAAGCGTTACTTGGAAGTGGGTCAAAGAAGCGGCGCGCTTCGGTAAGCCCTTTCGGCTGGCGCTCCCGACCTACAGCTATCTCGTGGCTTTCGACCGACAGGGAAAATATATCGGTTTTTCCGCAGAGGGCCCGGCCCTGGCCTGGCCGCACGGGGCCGAGGTCCGCAGGGTGGAGTCGGACCCGGGTCAGATGGCCGCCCTGGTCCGCAAGCTGGCCGCGGACCGGCCGGAGGAATTGACGGGCATTATCTGGTATCGGCTGCCCACACCCTCGGACCGGCTGAACTGGCCCTGGCCGACCCTGGCCGCGGTCATGGACGGTCGGCCGCCGCGCGAGCTACTCCGGGCCGAGACGCGAAGCATTGAGCCCGGCCTGGTGGATATTGACTTGGTCAACAAGGGTGAGACCGAGGCTTTGACTCCAGTTGAGGTTCTGGTAAGCTGGCAAAACGCCCGGCTCTTAGCGGGCGACGCCCTAAGCGGGTTTCGGCTGATCGAGCGAGGGCCGAGCCGGGTCGCCTTGCGCGGTATCCCCGGCTCGACCGTTGCCCGAATCGGTCCGGACCAGAGACAGCCAATCGGCTGGCTACGTTTTGACCGAGAGACGGAGGTGGAATTGCATGTCTCACCGCTCAGCCCTTAAGCTCTGCCTGGCCGGAGCCGCCGTGGCCGCGATGCTGATTTCGCATCTTTCCTATGCGTGTGCGCCGCCGTTGCCGGTGGAGCTGAAATTGGAAGGCGTGGACGATGTCGTGGCCGCGCCCCGGGCCCGATTTCGAGAGGAGATTGACCAGATCACCTCCCTGGTCACTCCCAAATTCCGGCTAGGGGAGTCTAAATGGAGCCCCCCGGAGGTCCTTAACACCGATCAGGCCGACATCAAAGAGCTGGGGGAAGCGCTGAAGAAAATGGCCGTTCCCGAGGACCAGCAAAAGGAACTCCTGGCCAAGCAGAAAGTCTTGCGCGAGGCCTTGAACCGCTACCAGTCCGCCCTCCGCAACTGGACCGAGAGACACCCCGAGGGAGCACCGGCGCCAGAGCTCGAAGCGCTGGAGGTCTCGGAAAATCTGCCGCCCGAGTTCTCCCTGTACTTTCAGGGCGCGATCGCCTTTTACCGGGGCGAGGCGGAAAAGGCCGGCGAGGCCTGGGAAAAGCTCTTGAAACTGCCCGAGGAAAAGCGCCATTACCGGTCCACCTGGGCGGCGTATATGCTCGGTCGCTCATGGATGGGCAGGGACCCAATCAAGGCGCAGGAGTGGTATCAGAAAGTGCAATCACTGGCCGAATCCGGCTACGCGGACTCGCTGGGCCTCCGCGTAGCCAGCTACGGTGAGCAAGCCCGGGCCGCGCTGGATCGCGGCCAGTTCAACGAGGCCATGAAACTTTACCTGACCCAGTATGCCGCGTTCGAGTGGCGGGCGGCCCGCTCGCTGCAGATCACCGTGCGGCTGATTTTCAACGCGGGACCCGAGGCCATCCGCAAGGCCGCGGCCGATCCGATTTCGCGCCAGGTGATCAACGCCTGCATTCTCTCGGATTGTTGCTGCGGTCCCAACTGGACGATTGTCGAAGACGAGATCAAGGCCTGGCTGGAAGCGGCGGAGAGCGTGGCGATCAAGGACATACCCGGCGCGGACCGCCTGGCCTGGGTGACTTACAACCGCGGCCAATTCGACCTGGCCCAGCGCTGGATTGACCGGGCGCCGGCCGATGCGATTATCGCCCGTTACCTGCAAGCCAAACTTTTCACCAGGGCAGGAAAGCTGGAAGAGGCCGCGCAAATCCTCTCCGGACTGATGACGAAGAACTCGCCTCAAAACAGCCTGGAGGACAGCCGGCCCGACTACGAAGAGAATGTCTACTATATCGTGCCGGTCCAGAGAGTTGGAGAACCGGATCGGATCCGGGGAGAACTGGGTATCCTCCAATTCAACCTCAAACATTACCCCGAAGCGTTGGATGCGCTCCTCCAAGGGGCGTATTGGCCGGAGGCGATGACGGTCGCCCAGGAGAACTTTAGCGTCGACGAGCTCAAGGCCTATGTGGACAGCCACGGGCCCGGAGATGGGATGATATCACGCCTTTTGGCCCAACGCCTGACCCGAAAAGGTTATTGGAAAGACGCTCGGCTTTACTATCCGGAGGAATTGCAGAAGGCACTCGATGACTATATTGCAGCCATCCGCACCGGCGCCAATTCCAAGCTTCCGGCGGCGGAGCGGGCCGAGTCTTTCTGGAAAGCATTCGAGATCGCGCGCCAACAAGGTGAGGAGTTGTTCGGCAACGGCAATCCACCCGGGTCGGACACCGGCCCGCCGGCCGAGCACGTCGAAGACCGCCGCTACTGGCGCTACCTCGCGGCCGACCATGCCTGGGCCGCGGTCCAGCTCATGCCCGACCAGTCGGACGAAACCGCGGCCCGGCTCTGCGACGCCGGCTCATGGCTTAAATACAAAGACCCCGCTGCCGCTGACCGCTATTACAAAGCCCTGGTCAAGCGCTGTTCCCAAACCGAGTTGGGAAAAGAGGCGGATGAAAAGAAATGGTTTCCGGAGTACGCCACGAGTGAAGAGGGCGAATATGAGGAGTAGGCCGAGCCTCCTTCGCTTTTGGGGAGAGGCGGTTGGATTGGCTCAATAAGTCTGCTACCGTAAATCCTAACTCTAACCAAGGAGCGCTACTAAAATGAGCGAACAACTGAGCCGGGAGGAACTGGCCGCTTTCCGGGAGATGGCCGCCTCGTTTGCCAAAAAAACCATCGCGCCGATGCTGGCCCATGAATCTCCGGACGGTAATTTGGAAATGCTCCCGGCCATCCTCCACCAAGGCCAAGAGGCCGGTCTGCTCGCCTCGCCCCGGCCCGAGGCCGCGGGACGCGAGACCGGCATCTGGGGCAGCCAGACCCTGACCCACGGACCTGCGGTCTCGGCCATGCTGCTCGAAGAACTGGCCGTGGTTTGCGGCGGGGTGGCCATGTGCTTCCACGCCCAGGGCATGGGGACCTTGCCCTTGCTCCGGGCGGAGAATCCGCCGAGCGCGCCGGAGAATGTCGCCGCGGCTTTTTCCGAAGCCTTCGGCATTCCGGGCCTCTTCACCCTGCGCGAGCCGCTTCAGGCGGCGCCGGCGGCGGTCGAGACCGTGGCCCGCGAGGCGGGGGACGGCTTCGAGCTCTCGGGTGAAAAGACCTTTGTTTACAGCGCCGGCCGGCCCGAAGCTTATCTCGTCTTCGCCCGGTCCGCCGCCAACGGCGACTGGACCTGCTTCCTGGTCCCGGCCGATGCCAAGGGCCTGCAAGCCCGTAACGCCGGCGCCCGCGCCGGTCTGCGCGCGGCCGGTCTAGAGCACCTGCGCTTCGACCGGGTCAAGCTCGACCGCAGCCTTCTGCTCCGCTTCCAGGTCCCGAACCGCGAGGCGGTGCTCGAGCAGCTTCGCCTCAACCTGATCGGACTCTCGGCCATCGCCGCCGGCATCGCCCGCGGGGCCCTGGCCTCGGCCCGGCAGTATGCCGGCGAGCGCTACCAGGGCGGGGACTTGATCATCGCCCACCCGGCCATGCAAACCCTGCTGGCCGAATCCGACGCCCGCATCGCCGCCTGCCAGGCCGGCGTTTCCCGCGCTTGCCAAGCCGAAGGCCACGCCGAAGTCCGGTTCCGGGAGGCGGTCCGGGCCAAGCTCATCATCATGCCCGCCGCGGCCGGCGCGGTCACCGACTGCCTCCAGATCTTCGGCGGATACGGTTACATGGAGGACTACCGCATGGAAAAGCGGCTGCGCGATGTCTCGGTGCTGAAGAGCGCGGGCGGAGCGCCCCGGGAGTTGCGGGCGATCCTCGCCCAGATGATCCAGGAGGGATAAGATGCTCCCCACCCATATGAAGCAAGCCAGCCAGAACCTGTCCTTGATCGGCCGGCGCCTGGTGGCCGAGCGGGAGGGCGACCTCTGGCAGGAAGAGACGGAGACCCTGCCCTGGCCCCTGGCCCGGCAACGCCGGCTCTACAAGAACTTTGCCGACCAGTTCATCCGGCCGCGTGCGCTCGAGGTGGACAAACACCTGGCCGAGTTCGATCCCTGGCCGCTCTGGCACGAGGCCGCCCGCCGGGGCTTCCAGACCGAGTTTTTACCATGGCCCTTTGGCACGGCCAAGCTGCTCAACCTCGCTTCCATGCCCTCGCCCCTGTTTGCGACCGCGCTCAAGGCCGAGGAATTCTGCGCCGCCTGCGGCGGGATGGCGCTCATGCTCTTGGCCCACGACCTGGGCATGGCGCCGCTCTTACTCTCCGGCACCTGGACCGGCTTCAACTGGCTCCGCCGGATCTACTCCCGCATCCGCGCGGGCGAGAACATCGCCGCGGCTTTTGCCATCACCGAGCCGGGCGCCGGCTCGGACGTGGAAGAGACCGAGGGAGCGGCCCGGGCGCGGATCCTGAGCCGGGCGAAAAAGGCCCCGGGCGGATACCTCCTGAACGGCCGCAAGTGCTTCATCAGCGACGGCGGGATCGCGTCCTATATCACCTTCTTCGCCGCCCTGGAGAACGAAGGGGTCGAGAGCTGGACCTGTTTTTTGGTCGAATCGCCCATGAAAGGCTTTTCCCGGGGCCGGCGGGAAAAGAAGATGGGGCAGAAGGCCGGCGACGCGACCGAGCTGATCTTGGAAGACGTCTTGGTCCCGGAGGACCACCGGATCGGACCGGAGCGGAGCGGATGGGCGCTGAACCGCAACACCCTCAACTACTCCCGGCCGGCGGTGGGCGCGATCGCGGTGGGGATCGCCCGCGGCGCGCTCGAGCGCTGCCTCGAGTTCTGCCGCGCCACCCGGCTGGGCAACAAGCGCCTGGCCGATTACCAGGACGTGCAGATCGAGCTGGCGGAGATGACTATCCAGTTGACCGCGGCCCGGGCCCTGGTCTGGCATTGCGGCCGCTACCGGCTGCCCTTCCAGGGAGTGAGCGCCGCGGCCAAGTGCTTTGCCGGGGACACGGCTTTTGCCATCTGCCACAAGGCCATGGAGCTGATGGGCGACCACGGCTACCTGCACGGCCACGGGGTGGAAAAAGCCATGCGCGACTCTCGCCTCAACCAGATCTACGAAGGCACCAACCAGATCAACCGCCTGGCCCTGATTGAGGACGCCTGGGAGACCGACTTTGCGCGGCCCTAGCGCGCGGCCACCGCAGGAGGGCAGGGCGGCAAGCTGGAAAAACAGGGGGCGAACCCGCCCGGCACGGACCGCCGCCTCCAGGGTTCGACTTGATCTCCAAACCTCCACATTATTTATTTAGTAATGAAAACTAAAAACTAAAGACCTGACCCCAAAGCGAGCTTTTGTCCCAGTTTTCTTGCCTTGGCGAGGGCAGCGGGGTTGTTTTTAACCTCGCCTTTTTTATAGGCCTGGACCAGGAGCTCGCCGGCCCATTCGACGCCCAGGTAATTCATGGCCTCGCGCATCATGCCGCGGAGGTGCGGAGCCGCGGCCGCGGGCTTGTCCTCGGAGGCGGTGATAAGGACAGCTTGCTTGCCCTGGACCCGGCCCAGGAGGGGCGGGTGGCAGAAGGGGAACATGCGGTCGAGGGCGAGTTTAAGCTGGGCCGAGGGTCCCCACCAATACACCGGGGAGGCAAAGACCCAGACCTTGGCGGCCAGGAGCGCGGGCAAAAGCCGGTCCATGTCGTCCCGCTGCTTGCACCTCCCAGTCTTGGCGCAGGCGTAGCAGGCCTGGCAGCCGCGGATGCTGAGGCGGTTCAGAGTGTATTTTTCCACCTCCGCGCCCCGGGACTCTGCGCCGGCCAGGAGCGCGTCCAACAAAAGCTCGGAATTGCCGCCCTGGCGCGGGCTGCCGGCCAGACCAATGATTCTCATCTCCGCCTCCTTGGGATTGGGATTGGGGTCAGTGCTAAACTTTAAATTTAATTGCTCTTCGCTTACCAGCACTTCACCAAATAAGCAGACCATGCTCCCCGATCATCGGCTCCATCTCTCCGGTTTTAGGCGCTCCCTTGGTAAGCGCTCAGCAGCGTAATTAATGGAGCTCAGAAATCAGAAGGGCCCCAGAGAGCACGGCGGATCGGGCCCGTCAATCCTGATTCCTTTCCGGAAATGAGGTGCATCTTCCTGAGACCGTCAGAAAGAAGATTCCCCTCCTCTGATCTGAACCATCGTCCGTTTCGGCTTCCCCACCCCGCCGTTTGGCTCCTTGCCCTTAAGTTTAAAGTTTAGCACTGACCCCCAGCTCAGGCCCCCAGCTCAAAACCGGGCGCGGATGCCGAAGAACCAGGGAAACCCGTAGCCGGTGTTCTTGCCCAAAACGGTGTAGCCGAAGCCGCCATAGGCGTCAAACTCCCGGTTGAACTGGATCAGGACCGAGGGTTTCGCCAGCAAGAGCTGGGAATCGTTGCCCAGCTTGTCGTGGTCGAGAACATCCTGGGCCAAGGAGGTGTATTCCACGCCGGCCCGGAGCACCAGCCAGTCCAGAACCTGGTAGAGGCCGGCAGCCTGGAGAAAGAAGCCGTCACCCGGGTCCAGGTTCGCGGTCCCGCTGAACAGAAGGACGTCCTGCGCCACCTCGCCCTGCAAGCGGAACCAATATTCTCCCCGACCCTCCAGGGCCCAGTTCTTGCGGAACAACTTGGCGGCCAGGCCCGGATAAAGATCCCAGCCCGGATCGCCCGTGATCCAATCGGTCTGAACCAGCTCGGTATTGATGATGTCATGGCTGTGGTCGTGCAGCCCGGTCGGATAGGAAACCCGGAACAAGGCCGCGGTCTCCAGCAGCTCGGGCCGATGCAGGAAGCGCAAGCCGACCTCGCCCGCCACGTCGCCGAAGCCGGAGCCTTCGGCCTCGTGGATGTGTCCGGTCAGGTAAGGCAAGTCGAGCGCCAATTGCAGAGAATCCAGGATGCCGTATTTGAGCTGCACCCCGATTTGGGTGAGCTGGTAAGTTCCGGGCGCGTCCACCAAATCACCGTGGTTGTCCCAGACCGATTGGGCGGAGAAGGAAAAAACCTCTGCGTCCATTTCCATCAGGCCCCGGGTCATGAGCAGGGGGCGATCCACTTCCCGCGCCGGGTAATCCTGGGCGAGAGCGGAGAAGGCCCCCCCGAGGCCCAGGGCCATGCAAAGGACCAAGCTGAGCGGCCGCATCCGACTAACTATTTCTTGAGGGCCGCTTCGATCTGGGCCTTAACCACGTCCGGGCTGGGATTCTGGACGTAGTAGCCGTTGATGAAGAGGGTGGGAGTGCTGTTAATCTCGTATTGCTCGGCTTCCTTGGCGTCTTTGTCCACCTGGTCCTTGTAGGCATGATCCTGCATGGCGGCCTTGAATTTGTTCATGTCCAGGCCGATCTCGGCCGCGTATTTTTCCAGGCTGGCCTGGTCCAGGGCGGCGCGGTTTTTGAAGATGACATCGTGCATCTGCCAGAACTTGCCCTGGGCTGCGGCCGCGAACGCGGCTTCCGCCGCGCCTTGAGCATGGGGATGGATGCTGTTGAGAGGGCGGTGCTTGAAGTAGAGCTTGACGTCGTTGGGATATTCCTTGAGGATCTCTTCCAGGCTGTTGGCCATCCGCTGGCAATAGGGGCACTGGAAGTCGGAGAACTCGACGATGGTCACTTTGGCCTCCGGGTTGCCGCGCGGGACATGGTTGCTGAGATCAAAATTGTATTGCTCCCCCTCCTTGGGACCCCGGCGCTGTTGTTGACGACCCTTGGTGAGATCATCCAAGGTCTTCTTGGCGCCGGCCGCGGCGTCGTAAATCTCGTTCAAGCGGACGTCCAGGCTCTTGCCGTCCGCCAAGACCACTTGCACTGGCTGGCCGCTCTTCTTATAAGCCCCGCCGGTCAGTTGGCCGATAAAGAAGCCGGCGAGGAAGAGGACAATGGCGCCAATAATCATGGTGGTTTTGCTTTCCATCGAATTACTCCTTTCCTGAATCTGGGCGTCATTCTATCAAGTCATTTGGCTTTGTCAAGAAAATCAGGCCGGCTCAGGGAAGTTTGGGGCATGCCCAACCTTCAGCGAAGCGGCTCGACGACCGCGATCGGATAGCTTCCCCATCTGCGGGCGGCCCGGACCATGGCCAGGTAATTTTCCGGCTTGCAGCCCGGGTGGATGGAGTTGGAAGAGGAGAGGATGTAGCCGCCGCCGGGTGCGGCCCGGGCAATGGTCTCTTGGACCGCGGCCTCCACCTCGGCCTCGCTCCCGAAGGGGAGCAGGAAGGCGCAGTCAATGTTGCCGAGCACGCAGGCCCGGCCGGCCAGGTAGCGCTTGGTCTCGGCAATATCCATGCACTGGGGCTGGATCGGGTGGATGCCGTCGAAGCCGGCGTCGAGCAGATGCGGCAGCAGCGCGGTGAGTTTGCCGTCGGAGTGTTTCACGATCTTCTTGCCCAGCCGGTGCGCCGCGGCGCAGATTTCCGCGTGATAGGGCTGGATGAATTCGCCGTAATGCTTCGGGCTCATCAGCGGGCCCGGGTTATGGGCCAGGTCGCCCTCCAGGATGACGAAGTCCGCGCCCAGGTCCAAGCCCCGGGTGATGTTCGCGATGCAGTAGTCGGTGGCCAGCCGCGCTAAAGCATGGGCCAGGTCCGGGTCCAGCAAATAGTCCATCAGGTATTGCTGGATACTCCCGCGCAGGCCCCAGGCGATCTTGAAAGTGGCCGGCGCATGCCAGGCGATGGCCACGTCGGGCAGGGCCTGGCGCAGGACGCGGAGCATGGTGTAATCGCCTTCCGCCGGCTCGCGCATCCGGTAGCGGGAAAGGTCCGAGGGTTCATGGATCGGACCGTCCACCGGGTAAGGCTCGCCCACGTTGCCCCCGATGTGATAAACAATCCCGAAGGCGTCGCGCACGTGGTCCTGGTCCAGGCGCTGGCGGGGCGCGGTGCTGACCGCGGTGGTGCCGTCCAGGTCCAGACCCTTGATGAACGCGATCAAACCTCCAATCAGGCGGAAGACTTCCCCCGGCGTCATGTCCAGGATGAACTTGGGCTCCGGCAGATTCGCCGGGTCCACAAAGTGCCGGGCAATGCCCACGATCGAAGGCTCGTTGTAAGCCATTTCCCAGACCGGCACCCGGTCAGGCTCCTTCAGGTTCAAGGCCGTGAGCACCCGCTCTTTACCCGTCATGGTCCCCTCCCTTGCTCAGCCCGGCGCGTGTCGGTGAGGATCACGCCGGGGCAGGTATTGAAGTAGCCCGCGACCCGCGCCTGGACCTGGGTGAGAGTGTCGGTCAGGCGAAAAAGCTTCATGCCGGGAAGCTCATTTCTTCTTTTTCCCCTTGCGGCCTTTCAGCACCGCGGCCATGGTCTTGGCGTTGAGCTTGCCTTCGATCAAATCCTTGCGCCGCAGGTATTGGGTGCGCAGGTGCTCGACCAGTCCATCCAGCCGGCGCATCAACCGCCGGGGCTTGCGCTTGATCCCCTTGGCTTGCAGGTAAGCCACCACCAGGGGCATGACGATGGTGGAGTCGGCATAGCAGACCACCGCGTGGGAGAGCATGTCCGGGTCAATCTTGTTCCAGGTAACGGCTTCCGCCGGGGTGGCGCCGGAAAGCCCGCCGGTATCGGGGCGGGCGTCGGTGACCTGGGCAAAGTAGTCGTGGCCGGTGATCTGGAAACCCAGGATCTCCTGGAGCTGGGGCTCGGTCTGGAGCAGGAAGTTCTTGGGCGCGCCTCCACCCCAGATCACCACTGCGGACCGGCCCACCTCGGTCTTGGCATGATAGACAATGGCGCAGGATTGGTTGACGTCTTTGGCCGGGTCGAGCAGGATATCGTGGCCCACCAGGTTGAGGGCCGCGATGTTCAGACCCAGGGCGCTGTCGCCGGGCG
>Ga0154610_1106_pt10 | contig 23286 bp, 23 predicted proteins | sample Rifle2008BG13ft_FD_116039 | JGI IMG/M metagenome (GOLD analysis project Ga0154610, IMG submission 116039) | Deltaproteobacteria bacterium RBG_13_61_14 | reverse complement strand
CCGAGGATGGCGAGCGCCTCCCGGCTCCAGGACTCCTTGACTTCGATCTCCGCGAGATCAATGTAGTTGTTGTCGCGGCTTTGGGCATGAACCGCGCGGAGGATAGTCTGGCGGGCCGTGTCGAGCACCAGGATGCAGCAGTCGGCCGGCTCAAAGGCCACGAGCGACATGGCGTCCCGCAGCAGCGGGAAAAGCACGCGCCCGTCCGCCTGGAAAGGCGTGCCCGGGAGCCGGGCCAGGGCCTCGGCCGGGGAAAGGGATTCTCCGTTCGAGAGCCGGCGCGCGATGGCGGTCAGTTTCTCAAAGGGTTGTCCCAGGTTCTGTGCGGCCCAGGTTAAGATCGGCTCGGAACTCGAAGCTGAGGCAGGCGTCTCCATCAAGGTGTCAGCACCAAAACCTCCCGGCATTCCTTCACCACTTGGGCCGGGTCCATGGTGGTTTCCACGTAGTCGCCCCGGAACCAGTATTTGTGCAGGTCGGTGTAATGGGGGTCGAGGTAGCGGCCGCTCTCGCTGCCGTCAATGACCATCAGGGCGTGGTCCGGGTCATTCAGGTCCATGAGATGGCGGAGCACCGGCCCGCCATGAGTAGAGAAGAGATGCTTGCCCGAGCCGGTTCCGCCGGCGTTGCGCACCGTGCCGCTCGCGCCCGGATGGGGGAACGGCCCGTAGGAAAGGTCCTGGAGCGGGCCGAAGGCCAGGGGGTGGGCCCACTGGATGGTGTGGACCTTGCCCCAGTGCCAGCCGCTCATGTCCCGGCCCAGGATCTTGGATAAATCCTTGATGGCCTCCCGCAGCGACTCCACCAGCACGTCGTCCAGGTCTTCCCTCCGGTTCCTGGTCTTCTGGTTGTCGAAAAATTCCGAGTCCGGATCGGTCTGGCCGTAATACTGGAAAGCCAAGCCCACCGCCTCGCCCTTAAACCACGCCTCGTAGGTCTCCTTGTCCATCTCGTCGTTGAATGCGATCTTGGGCGCGTGGCGCATGGTCTGGTAAAAGATGGTAGCGCCCACGCTGGCGATATCGGTCTGAAAATCCCACTGCTTCAGGATCTTCGCCGCGGCTTTCAGCCTCCGGTCGTCCCCCCCTTTCCGCTCCACCGCCGAGACGATCCGGGGCGCCCAGAACTCGCCCTCCTTGGAGTAGATGTCGTTCTGGATCATTCGCATCTTCTCCAGGGTCAGCGGCCGGTATTTCTGGAGCAGCTCCTCGATCCGGGCCGCGCGCCAGCCGTCGCCGTAATTGGTCTCGAACACGTAGGGATACCACTCGAAGTCCACCACCTCGTTGTTGGCGGTCGCCATCCAGCCGCGCTCCGGGTCAATCGCATGCGGCAACTCCATCAGGGGGATGAAGCCGGTCCAGTCGTAGTCCCCGGTCCAGCCCGGCACCGGCAGCGCGCCGATGCCTTTCCGGCGGATGGGCACCAGTCCGCCGGGCAGATAGGCGATGTGGCCGTCGGCATCGGCCGCCACCCAGCTTTGGTTGGGGACGATGATCATGTCCATGGCCTGGATAAAATCCTGGATGCTGCTCCCTTTCTCCAGGATCCGATACATGTGGGCGATGCTCCGGATCTTCCGCCCGCTCCGGTCCATCCGGCGCGCTTTAACCATGAACTCTTCCACCGTGGCCGAGGTGACCAGGGCGTCGAACAGGTTGAGGTCGCGGTCAAAGTCCCAGCCCGTCCAGCGCAGCGCCAGGGGCGGCGTGTCCTGGGGCAGATGGGCGATCATGTCGTTGATGATCGGCCCGTGGATGCTTTGCCGGATCTTGATCTTCCGATCCTCCACGTGGCCCCGCCGCAAAAGGCTCCGCACCTTGATCGTCTCCTCCCGCACCGTGAACTTCCGCCACTCGCCCTGATACAAGTATTCGTCCGGGTTCTTCGGGTTCACCTTTTCCACGAAAAGGTCCTGCACGTCGGCGATGCTGGTGGTCGCCCCCCAGGCGAGCTTGCGGGTGTGGCCGAGCACGGTGTAGGGCTGGCCGGGGAAGCCGGCGCCGAAGGAATCATAGCCGGCGCCCTTGACGTGCATCAGGTAGAAGAGCGACGGCTCGATGTGGGTGAGGTGCGGGTCATTGGCCAGCAGGGCCTGACCGTTCTGGGTCATCCGGCCCGAGACGATCCAGTTATTGCTGGCGAGCGCGTCGGGGAAGCCCGCGGCCTCGCGGATGGCCTGCTGGGTGCGGAAAAGTTTGAGCGCGGCCGCAGTTGAAACTTCGAGCTCTTTGATGCTGGGCGTGCCGTCCCACCAATCGGCGCGGGGCTTTTCCAGGCGGTTGTGGAGTAACTCCGGCGGGACGATGGTCGGCCCCAGTTGGGTATGCAAGGGCACCAGCTTCTTGCCCAGCTCTTCCCCGTATTTTTTGAAGAGCGCGTAGCGGATCAATTCCACGTCGGAGTTGCCGCAAAGCATGGACCCGATATACACGCCCAGGCTTTGCATGTCCGCCACCCGGAACGGCTCGGGCTTGACCCGCAACAACTGAAACTCGAGCGGCAGCGCGTCCTGGTGGCTTTGGATGTAAGCATTCACCCCGTCGGCGTAGGCCTGGAGCAAGCTGAAAAACTCCGGGTCCTCTTCCTTGAGCAGGGCCTCGCCCACCTCGCCCAGGAACTTCATGCCCATGATCCGCCGCTGCTTATCCTGGACAAAGGTGGAAATTTTCATCCCGGCCATCTCGCCCAGGGACAGCTCGCCGAAAAGCTCGCAGAGCCGGCCCTCGCTCATGGCCCGGAGCAAGACCATCTCAAACAGCCGGTCCTGGGCCTGGACCCAGCCCACCGCGAAATAGAGGTCGTGCTCGTCCTCGGTGAAGATGTGGGGAATGCCGTGGCGGTCATAATAGACCTTGACCTCCCCAAAGAGCCCCGGCACCTGGACCTTGCCCTCGCGCACGCCCAGCACCGGGTTTTTTTGATAGTCCTTAAAAGGACCCAGACAGCCTGCGGCTAAAAGGAGCGCGCCGAGCAGGCACCCTCTTCCATACCAGCGGCGATTTTCGTGCATGACCTCGGTTTTCCCTCCAGTCCAAGATTTGGCTCATTCAACCATAAGGCAAGAATGAATGCAAATGTCATCCGTGGTCTCCAAACACCCGGGGGTTGTCCTGGCCCGATTCTCGTGCTATGTATCTTGGTAGAAAAGAAAGGTCGAAGATGAACCGGCTCGGTCCAGATCCCGCTCGCTTTGCCTCTCCCTGGGGAGGTCTCCTCGCCTTTTGCCTCCTGGCCGGTTTGGTCCGTTGCCAGGGCCAAGGCGGTGAAGTTCCGCCCACCCCGGAGGCAAAGGTCGAGCAACCCGCAAAGACCGGGGCCGCGCGCCCGCCGGCCGCGGACCCGGCTTCTCCGGCGGACGGCAAGCAGCTCTATCAGGAGCACTGCGCCAACTGCCATTCGCTCGATCACCTGGACGTGGGACCGGCCATGCTCTACATCGCCAAGAAATATGCCGGCCAGCCCGAGGCCTTAGCCGCTTATTTGAAAAACCCGGAGAAAGTGGACCCGAAACTCCCGACCATGCCCGCGGTGAATTTGCCGGAAGGCGACCTGCCAGCCGTCGCCAATTATGTGCTCAAGCTGCCGGTCCGCGCCGCGGATACTCTGGCCCCGCCTTCCACCCGGCCGGAGCCGCTTCCGCCCCCGCCGGCCGCGCCGGCCTCGGAAGGGGAAGCGGTCTTTGCCGCCTGGTGCACGTCCTGCCACGCGCTGGATACGGCCAAGATCGGCCCGCCCCTGCGGCCGGTCCTGGAAAAATACCGGGGTCGTCCGCAAGCCTTGGCCGATTACCTGAAAAACCCGGCGCGGGTGGATGAGGAGTATCCGGCCATGGCCCCGCTTTCTCTCTCCGAGCCTGACCTTGAGGCGGTGGCCGATTACCTGCGCTCCCTCTTGACCTCGGATTCCCGGGAGGATCAACCATGAAAGCCTACTTGGAAAGCCGCAAGGGACAAAAACTCGGCATCACCCGCGCGGGCATGCCCAAGGAAATTTACTTCGAAGCCACGGTCCAGGAAGTGCAGGGAGAAGTGGTGATCTTGAAGAACGGCTCCGGCCAGGAAATCGCCCTGCCCCTGGATAAAATCCTGATGATCGGCCCGCCGGAAACCGAGGCGGGCCCGGCTGAACTGGGGTTCCGGCCATGATCAGCCGCGACGAGATGGACCGGCCCAACCCCGCCGGCCGGAAGATGAGCTGGGAGGAGTACTCCAATCTCTGCCGGCTGCTGGCCAAGACCGTGGCCGAAAAGTTCAAGCCCGACCTGGTGGTGGGCATTGCCGAAGGGGGAGTGATCGCCGGCGCCACCATCTCCTCCCTGCTCCACCTCGACTTCTACCCGATCAAGTTCTCCCGCCGGGTCAACGACCAGGTGGTGCGCAAAAGGCCCAAGCTCCTGGTCCCGCCCACCGCCCACCTCCAGGGCAAGCGGGTGCTGATCGTGGACGACGCCAGCATCTCCGGCGAGACCCTGCGCGCCTCCATTCACCACATCAAGCGCTTTCTGCCCGAGGCCATCGCCACCGCGGTCCTGGTCCGCCGCGGCGCCTACTCGCCCGACTACTACGCCACCTACAGCAAGCCCGACGTGAACTTTCCCTGGATCGAGGCGCTGCCCAATCCCTAACCCGGCCGAGCCGGAGCCAAAGAGGAGGAGAAGAGTTTCACGCAAAGACGCAAAGAAGCAAAGACGCTAAGAGATCAATCTAAAAGCAAGGAGAGGGGGATCTCACGCACTACTCCTGACCTTGACAAGTTTTTCTAATTTGAGCATCATAAAGTCAACAAGGGAAGATAATGGATTATCGAATTATTCTAATCGAGAGCGAAGAAGGTTTCGCGGTTAGTTGCCCGGCCTTGCGGGGCTGTCATTCCCAGGGCCAAACCCGGGAGCAAGCCCTGGAAAACATCAAAATCGCCATCCAGGAGTGGCTGGAAGCGGAAGCCGCGGAAGCCCGGACCTTCGCAATCACCGAGGAATTCGTCCGCGTCTGACCATGCCCAAGATTCCCGGCGTCAACCCGGAACAAGCGGTCAAGGCTCTCGAAAAAGTCGGCTTCCGGATGATCCGGCAAGGTAAACACATCATCATGTCTGACGGCATCATTCGTCTTACCCTTCCCCGGCATAACCCCATCAACGCTTTTACCAGGGGCGCCATCGCCAGGGACGCGGGTTTGAGCCCGGAGGAGTTCAAGAAGCTGCTCTAGAATAGGCAAGCGAAGATTGGGGAGTTGGACATTGGACATCAGGCCTAACGCCGGAAAGGTCCGGGCGCGGGAGTTCGGCGCCTTTTTCGTTTTCATCCTGTTCTTCGCGGTCCTCAGCCTGACGCTCGGGTCCAAGTTTTTCTCCTGGAATAATTTCCAGAACATCCTCAACCAGAACATGGCCATCGCGCTCCTGGCCATCGGCTCCACCTTCGTCATCCTCACCGCCGGCATTGACCTCTCGGTCGGCTCGGTGCTCGCCCTCGCCAGCGTGGTCTTGGGCTTGGTGATGGCCCGCCTCCTGGAAGGCCGATGGATTCCCGAATTAGTGATAATTATCGCAATCCTTGCCGGCCTCCTCACCGGCCTCCTTTGCGGCCTCGCCAACGGACTCCTCATCGCCCGCTTCCGCCTGCCGCCCTTTGTCGCCACCCTCGGCCTGATGGCCGTGGCCCGCGGCCTCACCCGCGTCATCACCCGGGGCATGACCTTCTCGGAGCAGCCCGAGGCCTTTCACCTCCTCGGCCAGGGGCTTCTTCCGGTCGCGATCGTCCTGCTCGTGTTCGCCGGCGCCGGGGTCGCGCTCCGCTATACCCGCTTCGGCCGGCTGGTCTATGCCGTCGGCTCGAACGAAAAAGCGGCCCGGCTCTCCGGCGTCAACGTCTTCGCCGTCAAAACTACCGTGTATGCCCTGAGCGGAGTGCTGGCCGGGCTCGCCGGCGTGCTCCTCACCTCCCGCCTGCAAAGCGCCAACGCGCTCCTCGGCCTGGGCTACGAACTCAACGCCATCGCCGCGGTGGTGATCGGCGGAACCTCCCTGATGGGCGGCCAAGGCTCGGTCCTCGGCACTTTGCTGGGCGTGCTCATCTATGGTATGATCCAGAACTGTTTGAACCTCTTCGGGGTGGACCCGTTCTGGCAGGAGGTGGTGATCGGCGCCGTGGTCATCGCCGTGGTCCTGCTCGATTATCAATTGCAACGAAAGCCGGAATCGTGAGGTTGCGCGGCTCTAGGTCAGCCGCGCCCCGAAAGCCAAACCGACGGTAGCACCCCGAAAGTCAAGGTAGCCGCGACCGCGCTTCGGTTACGGGGCAATTGAAAATGCCCTTTACAATGGAGGGTAGCTCTGATAAGGTCATATCCAGGGTAAGTTGAAAGGCAGAACCGAGTGATGGACTGCTCACGGATCATTTTCACCGGGCATGCGGTCAAACGAATGTTTGAGAGAAAAATCTCCAAAGAAGACGTGGTGGAAGTGCTGAAACGAGGGGAGCTGATTGAAGAATATCCGGACGACGTTCCTTTTCCCAGTTTTTTGTTACTGGGATGGGTCAGAGGCCAGGCGCTTCATGTCGTGGCGGCCCTGGAAAAACAAAATCAAACCTGCTACGTCATCACCGTGTATCCGCCGGATCTTCATCTCTGGGATGAGCACTTTCGAAAAAGGAGAGCAAGATGAAATGCGTGATTTGCAAGCAAGGTGAAACCCTCCCGCAAGAAACCACCTTTGTGCTCCAGCGAGCAGAAAGCACGGTGGTGATTAAAGGTGTCCCCGCCGAGGTTTGCGAAAATTGCGGCGAGCCTTACTTCTCCGAGAGCATGACCCAAAAGCTCCTGGAACGCGCCGAACAAGCGGTCAAAAACGGCGCCGAGGTGGAGATCATTCGCTTTGCGGCTTAAGGGAAAGCAGAATGAACAGCACAGTCTCGCGGCCTACATCTTAAGCGAGGGAATTTGACTTGAGTAGGAATTAGTTTGCTGACGAAAAATCTTGACTCTGAAATGAAGGTGGCGTAGGATGAGTTACCAAACGGGCCAAACGGGCCGCCTGTCAATTTCAACTAGAGGCGGAACAATCTCATCAAAAAACTTGACAAAGAAGGGAGCAGACGACAATGAAAGAGAAAGGTCAATCTGTAAGCAAAGAGGTCGTGGCTATAATAGTTGCGCTTGTAGTTATTGGCGGACTGTTTTTTGCCTTAACAAAATGCTCTAAAAAAAGCGAAGAACAGCCACAGCCCGCTAAAAGATGCTCCGAAACCAGGAGCCTACCCGTGGTTCTTGCTGCACCCAAAAATATTTGCTCGCAAGCGACTTCGACTGAGAAGTGTCGCGCCGATTGCGAACAAACAGGAATACCCGCCAGTCAGGATTGCCTGCCTCAATCAGAAAAAGATCCGTTTTGGACTTCGGATGCATTCACTATCAAGCCACAGAAAAACTGCTCCAATCCCAAAGTCGACATCAGAATTGTTATCAAAGCCGATAATCACGCGGATACCTGCGCTCAAGCTTCGGCGAAGTTGATCGCCAAGTTGGTGGATGCCTCCGACAAACCGGTCGACCAGATTTTAATCGAGGTGAACAAGCTGCCATGTAAAACTATTTTTACTTACGAAGGCCTCTTTGCGGGCGTCGAGTTGGGCAAGGATTATAAAGTCGCAATTTTCTGCCCCAATGCCGGCCACTGGATCCTCAAGGTCATTGACATCACCGCGGAGGCGACCATTGTCGAACAATGAAGAACGGCCCGGTCTTAAATACGTCCTAGCGAAACTTCTGGTTTGGGCGGCGGCGCTGATCGTCGCGTATGCCGCGCTATCTCTTACAAAGCTGTATTGGGGGCCCATCTTACTAGCCTACGTGAGCCCCCTTTACAATTTTTTTAAAATCATTAGCATTCTCCTTGAAACAACCGCGTTAGCAATCTTTATCTACAAGATTAGGGTTATGGAGATAATTCATGTCGTTTTGTCCTTCATCTGCGGAGTCGTGGGGCTGCTGTTCTGGATCGGAACCACGATGATAACCTTGGAGGTGCGAGCTATTGAGATAAAGAGAGTTGAACCGCCTCCTCAAAGCTATCAAATTTTCAACATCCAAATACCACATGATGTTTGCGAGCCTTCATCCATAATGAAAATCAAAATAGACCTGGAAACCAACCTAGCCCACAACGAGGAGGCCAAATTAGATATCTCGGCTTTAGGCGGTCCCCAACAGGCGGTGGAAAAAAAATTTAACGCTGAGCCAGGGAAGCGAGTTTACAATGCGTTGCTCCAGGGAAAAGGGTTTACTGGAGTCAACATAGATTGGCAGGGTCCTTACGACCCAAAGAAAGTGAAAGTTCTTCGAGCATACCTGGTTTGTTTTTTCGAATAACCCTTACTTATTTATTAGTTGACATTAGACATACTGAACTTTAGAACTTTTTACCGCCGTGATTAGCAAAAAACATCAAGTGTTCACTAAAGGGGAAAGGGAGGAGGGAGGTTGTCCCCCTCATAATTGAAATTGATCGGCGGCTCAATTGATTAACCATCCTACGCCACCTTCATTTCGGAATAAGGGAATAAGGGGTCAGAGCTTCAGTTCTCAGTTAGCGGTTTGGGGGCTTTCGCTTCTTTTCCTTCATTGCTCCCGGCCGGTTCCTGAAGCGCCGGCCCCGGGAGCGCCCGCGCCCAGAGAGACGATCATCCTCGGTTGGTCCGTAAGCTCGCTCAACAACGAGTTCTTTGTGACCATGAAGCAAGGCATTGAAGATGCGGCCAAGGAGCAAGGGATCACTTTGCTCCAGGCCAACGCCAATGCGGACGTGGCCAAGCAGGTGGCAGACGTGGAGGACCTGTTGCAGAAGGGCGTGGCGGTGATGCTGATCACGCCGCAGGACTCGGAAGCTATTGTGCCCGCGGTGAAGCGCTGCAATGACAAGGGCGTGCCGGTGGTGGTCGTGGACATCGGAGCGGCCGGGGGCAAGATCGCCGCGCTGATTATTTCGGACAACTACCAGGGTGGAAGGCTCGCGGGCGAGTTTATCGCTGAAAAGGTCGGGCCGCAGGGAAAAGTGGTCCACATCCAGTGCCAGTTGGGCGCGGCCAATGCCCAGAAGCGCGGTCAGGGCTTCAAGGACGTGATGGCGGAGAAGGGCATCGCCGTGGTGGCCGAGCAGCCGGCCGACTCGATGAAGGACAAGGGCATGACCGTGATGGAGAACATTTTGCAGGCTGAAGCAAAAATTGACGCGGTCTTTTGCCAGAACGACAACATGGCGCTGGGCGCTTTGCTCGCGGCCAAGAACGCGGGCCGGTTAAAGGAGATGGTCATTGTCGGCTTTGACGGCAATCGGGAAGCGATGAATGCGCTCGCCCTCGGCGATCTGGCCGCGACGGTTACTCAAAATCCTTATCAAATGGGTCGCGCCGGAGTTGAAACGGCGGTCAAACTGGTTCAAGGGGACAAGGTTCCCGCTGTGATCAAAGTGCCAGTGTCTCTGGTTAATTCGGAAACCGCTAAATCTCTCCATCAGGTGCCAGAATAACCAATTCCAAGACAACCCTTGAAGACTGAGAGACTTTATCTGATTCAGTCGGTGACCTGAGAGAAGGGAGTATCACATGACCGAGCCAAAGTCTTTTCGGCGGAGACTGCTGGGGTTCCTGGGGTTAAGCCTTTTTCTAATCGCGGTGTCCTTGACCACCTGGCGTCTCTTCATCTATCCCTGGGCCAATAACTGGGGAGCCACCAAGGCGGAGAGGATCATGCCGCTTCCGGGGGATGAGTTCGTCCCGAATCCCACCTCCCAATCCACCTATGCGATTACCATCTGGGCGCCGGCCGCGGACGCCTGGAAGTGGCTCGTCCAGATCGGCCAGGGCCGGGGCGGGTTCTACAGTTACTCCTTCCTCGAGAACCGGTTCGGCGTCGACATCCATAACACGAACCAGATCAAGCCGGAATGGCAGGAACTGCGAGTCGGCGATAGCGTGCGTCTGGCGCCTTCGGATTACCTTGGAGGACGGATGCAAGCGTTGACTCATCTGCAAGTCCTTTTGGCCGAGCCCAACCATGCGCTCTACCTCAAAGGGTGGGGGGCTTTTGTCCTCATCCCGGCGGCGGACAGTTCAAGCTGCCGCTTTCTGATTCGCATCCGCGTCAGGGAAGAGTCCTGGCCCCGGTTCCTCATGTCCTTGCTCTTCGATCCCGCGCATTTCCTGATGCAGCGGCGGATGATGATGGGGATCAAGCAACTCGCGGAAGCCGGACCAGCGGCGCCTAAGCCGGTCATCCCTTCCCGATCGGATTATCTTTGGTTTTTGTCCGTGGCCGGCTCCGGTTTCCTGATTTCGATGATGCTCCTGGTTCGAAGGAAAATCGGGAGCCTGATCACGGCTGTCGTCTTGACCATCCTCTTGACCTTTGTCCTTTTCCGGTTACCCCCGATTCCCCTCTACGGGATCGGGTTGGCCGTGGTTACCGCCATCATCGTAATCCAGGTCACCTTGCCTAGCGACCGCAAAACCTGAGGCCAAGATCTCAAGAGGGCACTGGACCCGGATCTTTCTTGAAGCAGGGTGATCCCAATGGTGCAAATTCAGAATGGATCATCTTAACCAGGCCGATTGCCGGAATCCTTTCAAATTGTTATTATCTTCTCGGTCCCCATGAAATCCGTGGCCACCCAGATCGTCCGCCGCCTGCGCGGGCACGGCTACACCGCATACCTCGTGGGCGGGTGCGTGCGCGACATGGTCATGGGAATCAGGCCCAAGGACTTCGACGTGGCCACCAACGCCCGGCCCGAAGAAATCCAGCGGCTCTTCCGCAAGACGATTCCCGTGGGCGCGCGCTTCGGGGTGGTGATCGTGCGGCTGCGCGGCAAGAACTACGAGGTCGCCACCTTCCGAAGAGAGCGCGGCTACAGCGACGGCCGGCGGCCCGACCGGGTGGAATACGGGACCGCCCGGCAGGACGTGCGCCGGCGCGACTTCACCATCAACGGCCTGTTTTACGACCCGCTCGCGGATCAGGTGATTGACTACGTGGGCGGGGTCAAGGACATCCGGCGTAAGGTCCTCCGGGCCATCGGCGACCCGGAGGAGCGTTTCGCCGAGGATAAGCTCCGCCTGGTCCGGGCGGTGAGGTTCGCCAACCGCCTCGACTTTCCGATCGAGCCGAAAACTGCGGCGGCCATCCGCCGCCATGCCCGGGAGATCAAGCAGGTCAGCGCCGAGCGGGTGCGGGACGAGCTTTCCGGCATCCTGACCGGGCCGGCGCCGGGTCCGGGCATCCGGCTGCTCGACGAGCTTTCTTTGCTCAAGGTGATCCTGCCCGAGATCAAGGCGCTCCAGGGCGTGGCCCAGCCGGAGCTGTTTCACCCGGAAGGCGACGTTTACGCCCACACCCTGCTCATGCTCGACATGCTCAAGAAGCCGGCGCTCGAGCTGGCGCTGGCCGCCCTGCTCCACGACGTGGGCAAGCCGGCAACCTTCACCGTGGCCGAGCGGATCCGCTTCGACCGCCACACCGTGGTCGGCGAAGAGATGGCCCGGAAAATCCTCCAGCGGCTGCGCTTTGCCAACGAGACCGTGCGCCTGGTGGCGAGCCTGGTCCGCGAGCACTTGCGTTTCATGGACGTGCCCAAGATGAAAGAGAGCACGCTCAAGCGGTTCCTCCGCAGCGAGCGCTTCGACCTCCACCTCGCGCTCCACCGGCTCGACTGCGCCGGCAGCCACGGCGATCTCTCCACCTGGCGCTTCTGCCGGGAGCGCCTGGCCGCGCTGCAACAGGAGGGCACGCAAGAGACTCTGCGGCCGAAGCCGCTGCTCAACGGCCATGACCTGATCGAGATGGGGCTCACGCCCGGCCCCATCTTCCGCCGGATCCTGACCGCGGTCGAGGACGCCCAGTTAGAGGGTCGGGTGCGTGACCGGGAGCAGGCGCTGAAACTCGCCCGCGAATGGGCCGGGGCTGAGCCATGAATTTTAGATTTTAGATTTTGGATTGAGAATTTTTGATTTGGGATTGATGGCGGCCGAGGCAATGCATCAAAAATCCAAAATCTGAAATCCAAAATCTGAAATTGCTCAAGCCGCTGGCTTGAATCGCTCCCCGGCCTCTCTTATAATGATGAGTGGACATGGATACGACGGAACTGAAGGAGCCGCAGGAACCTGCGGTTGCAGAGACCGGACCGGAGACCCCGGCCCCGCCCAGGCGTTCGAGCCTGATTTGGTGGGCCGCGATTTTCCTGCTGGCCGCGATTCTTTTAGGCGGCGGAGCTGCGATTGGAGGCTACCTCTACCTCTCCCGCGACCTGCCGCCCCTGTTTTCGCTGCGCGACTACCGCCCCAGCCTGATTACCGAGGTGTATTCCGACGACGGCACCCTGATCGCGGAGTTTTACCAGGAGCGGCGCAAGGTGGTCCCGATCGAGGAAATTCCGCAGCGGGTGGTGGACGCGTTTTTGGCGGTGGAAGACGCCCGCTTTTTCAAGCACCAGGGTCTGGACTATGTGCGGATCGGGGGAGCCTTTTGGCACAACCTCAAGTCCGGGGAGATCAAGGGCCAGGGCGCCAGCACCATCACCATGCAGGTGGCGCGCTCGTTCTTCTTGAGCCGCAAAAAGCTGTGGTCGCGCAAACTCAAGGAGGCGATCCTGGCCTACCGGATCGAGCGCTACCTGAACAAGGAAGAAATCCTCCACCTTTACCTCAACCAGATTTACCTGGGCCGCGGAGCTTACGGGGTGGAGGCCGCCGCGGAAAACTATTTCGGCAAGGACATCGGCCGGCTCAGTCTGGCGGAAACCGCCATGTTGGCCGGGGTGGCCCCCAGGCCCAGCGCCTACTCTCCTTCCAGCAACTTTGCCCAGGCCCGGATGCGGCAGAAGATCGTGCTCAACCAGATGCTGGTCGAGGGTTTCATCACCGAGGAGGAGAAGGAAGCGGCGCTTTCGGAGCCGATCCAGATCGTGGCCCGGCGCTCGTTGTTCATGGACCAGGCCCCTTATTTTACCGAGCACGTGCGGCGCTACCTGGTCAACACTTACGGCGAAGAGGCGGTGCTCAGCGAAGGCTACCAGGTCTTCACCACCGTGAACCTGAGCCTGCAGCGAGCGGCGCAGCAGGCCGTGCGCGACGGCCTGGCCGGGCCCGAGGGTCTGGACAAGCGGCAGGGCTATCGCGGGCCGCTGGATCACCTGGCCAAGGAGGTGATGGAAAAGAACCCGGAAGACCAGGAAGAAGAGTTGCGGCGGAAGTGGCTGGAGGCCGACCAGGAAAAGCGCCTGGCCGAGGGGATGATTGAGGAGGGGCTGGAGCAGGAGGTCAAGCCGCCGGATCCGGTTCCGTTCCAGCCGGGCGAGCTTTACCAGGGCCTGGTAACCGGGGTGGATGACAAGAAAGGCCGGGTCTCGATCCGGATCGGCCACAGCCAGGGCAGCATCTCGCTCGCGGACATGACCTGGGCGCACAAGGTCAATTTGGAAATGCCGGGCGATTGGCAGAAGATCGCCCGGCCCTCCCAGGCCCTGGCCAAGGGCGACGTGATCCTGGTCCGGGTGAAGTCGGCGCCGGCGGACCCGAAGCAGACTTACAGCCTGGCCCTGGAGCAAGAGCCGCTGGTCCAGGCCGGCCTGCTGGCTTTTTCCGCGCGCACCGGCGAGGTCAAGGCGCTGGTGGGCGGCTATGATTTTACCCAGAACCAGTATATCCGGCCGGTGCAGTCGGCGCGACAGCCGGGCTCGGGGTTCAAGCCCGTCATCTACGGCGCGGCGTTGGAGGACCCGGCGCAGAAATTTACGCCCGCCACCACCATCCTCGATAGTCCGGTGGTGTATGACGATGCGTTTCCGGTGGATGGCGATGAGGATACCTCCTGGCGGCCGGAAAATTACGGCCAGGAATTTTCCGGGCCGCGCACGCTGCGCCAGGCGCTCAGCCTTTCGATCAATACCATTTCCATCAAAATCCTGGATCAGGTGGGCCTGCCCTACGCGATCAAGTTCGCCCGCGCCCTGGGCATCACTTCCCCCCTGGCCGACAACCTTTCCCTGGCGCTCGGTTCTTCGCCGGTCACGCTGGAAGAGCTGACCACCGCTTACAACGTCTATGCCTCGGGCGGTTACCTGGTGCGGCCGCGCTACGTGAACAAGGTCTATGACCGGGACGGGAACCTCCTGGAGTGGGAAGGGGCGAATCCCCCGCCGGCGCCGAATTCCAACTCCTTTAAGGAAGAAGACCTGGTCGCCCAGGCGGCTCAGGCCCGGGCTCAGACCCAGGCCGCGCCGCCGAAAGCCGCGGTGGTGCCGGCCGAGGTCCAACAGCCTACCTGGCCGGAATATCTTCAAACGCTTCGCGCCGGCAAAGAAGCGCGGCTGGCCCCGGTTTCCGAACCCGCCCACGGCCCGACGGTGATCTCGCCCCAGACCGCTTACCTGATGACCAACCTGCTCCGGGGTGTGGTCGAACACGGCACGGGTTTCAAAGCCCGCCAGGTGGGAAAGCCGATCGCCGGCAAGACCGGCACCACCAACGATTTCAAGGACGCCTGGTTCGTCGGCTTCTCGCCGGAACTCACCTGCGGCGTCTGGGTGGGGTTTGATGATTTCAGCATTAGCCTGGGCAAGTCCGAGAGCGGGTCCAAGGCCGCGCTTCCCATCTGGATCGAGTTCATGAGCGCCGCGCTCCGGGACCGGCCCGCCCTGGATTTCCCGATCCCCGGCGGCATCGAGTTCACCAAGATTGATCCGGCCACCGGGCTCCTGGCCGCGCCCTGCTCGGAAAAAACCGTGTTCGAGGCCTTCAAGGCCGGCACCGCCCCGACCCAGGTCACCTCCTGCTCGCCCACCGATCTCCATCAGGACGTCTTGCGCAGCCTGGAATAACCGATTCGTCCCCCCCCAGGGGGGATTCCTTTGGGGAAGAAGGCGGACCGCGAGGGCGGAGTGATGCGCCGGGAATTAGTGGAATGGAGGGCCGTGCGGGATTCGGACCCGCGACCAACGGATTAAAAGAGCGAAAAAGCGTTGGTGGGGAAAAACCAGCAAAACCAATAACTTAGCGAAACCATTAGCAAAAACGGGTCGGCTGCTGCTTTCCATTAGTTCCATAAAATGTGCTAAAATCCACCCTTTTTTTAAATCCTGGCGCATTTCTGGCACATTTTTATACAGAAATGTAACGAAAAATGGCCTCTTTTTTCCCTCGATCCTTTCCTCCTTTTAAAGAGTCCTTCATTCCACCACCAAAGTCCCCTGATTAAGCAGGATGGTGACAATGGCGCTCAGCTCGACCAGGGCTTTTTCTTTGTCCTTGGCCGCCAGCTTGTGCCCCGAGCACCGGGCCACAATCGCATAGTCCCGGAGCAGGCGGCGGAGTTCGGCTTTGGAAGTCTTTTGCTCAGCGCTCCAGTCCCAGGCCGCATCCACCAAGAGGTCTTCGTGCTTCTCGATGAACTTGTAAGCCGGGACGGCATCCTTGGCCTTCCGTTGCAAAGGCAGTCCGAAAATGGCGTCCAGGGTGCCCGGATCGTTTCAATATCTTCCTCCGCCTCAGATCCCCGGGTAACCAGCCGCAGAAACTCCTTGTCCACATTCATGGCCTCTCCCTTCCTGCCGGGCTTGAGCAGGATAATGTCGAAAGCCGGGGGATAGAGGCTCTGGACCAGATGATCCCCGGAATAGAAATCGGTGACGCTCTCCCACAGGGGGTTGGCGATGATGAACTTCTTTTTATCCTGGCCGTAGCCCAGCGCCGCCACCCAATGCTCCCCTTCATCAACCCTGAGCATGGCCGGCATCCCCTTCACGAGGTGCGCTTTCAACCTCCGAAGCACCCACTTGGCCGAGGATTCCCTGGCCGAGTAAATGCTCGAGCATTGGACCCCCAACCTTTTCGCGGCCCGGATGATTTCGGGGTTCTCCGAGCCGTTCCATAAGAGTTGCCACCAGGAAAGCCCCCCTTTTTTCTTTGCCTCATGCTTGTCAGTGAAGATCCCCAGGACGGACAGGCAATAGGCCAGCCCCTTATCAACCGTTGATAAGAATTAGGCCGTCGCCTCATTTAGGCGAATCCCAGGCATCTCCACGACTATCTTAAAAGTCAGGAGATATGGGGAGATGGGGAAAGCAAACAAGAAACCTGGCCCATTCTGGATCAAACCCCCGGATATCATTGAGATTATTTCGAGCAGGAGGGGAGGAGCATGAACAGACATTATTGCAAGGAGGAGGGGGCGGTGGTGAAGGCAGCGGCGCTCCGGTGGCCTTCAGCCTGATCTGGATCTTGAGCATCAATCTCCTGCGCCGGCTAATCGAGGTTATATTCCTGGCGATAACCGGAAAGAAGCACCCTTCAGACACAAAGCAGCAATAAGACTTTGCTCATTTTGCTTTCACCCTGATAAATTCACGGGGCCTGATCTCCTCCAGGGCCAGGGCTTCTTCCGGGCAAGTGATCACGCAGTTGCCGCAGCCATAGCATTGGTTGAGGTTGATTGATGCTGCATCGTTCATGGTGATGGCGTGGAACTGGCAGCGCTCTTCGCAGATGCCACAGCCGGAGCAGGCGTTGGGGTCCAGTTTTACTCTGAAGCGGGAGGGCGCGATGGACCCGGGGAAGTTGAGCTGCTGAAGAAAATATAGTCCGGTGCAGCAGCAGGCGCAGCAGTTGCACATGAACATGTCCTTCTGCACGTTGTTGCGCACCATATGCACCAGGCCCGCATCCTCAGCCTCGCCGATGCGCTTGAGCGCTTCATCCTTGCTGAGCTTCTCCCCGAGCTTGCGGGTCAACACGCCCATTGCGAAGAGATTAGTCTGCATACAGACCGCGGTCTCGGGGGCCGGGCAATTCTGGCCGCGGCCGTTCTTGCGAGCTACCGTGCGGCAAACGCAAGGCACCGCGGTGATGAGGCTGGCCTCGCTGAATATCTTGCGCGCGGAGTCCACATCCAGGACCGTGTTCTGCGCCTGAACAGTGCGCTCGATGGGTATCACCCGCACCATGGCCGTCACATCGCGCTTCTTCAATCCCTCGACCAGCGGGGTTGACTCCTTGAGCACCAGCCGTTCCCATAGCTCGAAGAGCTCCTGCGGGGCATTGGGGTCCAGGACCGAGGAGTCGCGTAGCTCGATCATCGCGGGAAAGCGGCGGAACACATTAGGCCGCTTGAAATCCACCACTATCCTGCCTTGCATCAGCAATTGGGCGGCGACGTCCGCAGCGTGCTTCTCCGGCAGCCCGGTCTTCTGCGCCACCTCCGCGGCGGTGCCGGGCAGGGCAGCCACAACCTTGACTGCATTCTCTCCCTCATAAAGAATGGCGAAAATCCGGCCCAGCGTCTCCGACTCCGGAAACCCTAGCTGGATGGCATAATCCCTCAACGCTTCAGGAATAGACATGGTACTCTCCTTACGAACTCGACAATCACAAGTTCAACTTAGGCTGCCCGTTCTAAATCTTCCTCTTTTTCACTAGGATTGTCATGCGATTTTTTACTTGACAGAATTGGTATAATAAGTTATATAGTGAACCAGTCAAGGAATGGAAGGCAGTGAGTATCTACCTATATTCGGGAAAGGATAAGCTTTCATGAAGATTGGGCAGCCTTTTAAAAAGAACCACGATTTCGAGCATATGGCGGATGTGCTCATGCGTCGGACCAAGGATGGGCCGGTCCCGATCTTCGAGGGGGTCGTGGACGCGGAGATCGCCTGCGCGATCCTCGGCCTCGACTTTCCTGTGGACCGGATTGCCGAGTTCACCAAGCCCGGTCCGAGGCCGACCCTGGAGCAGATGTGGTATGGGTACAAGCTGATGAAAATGGCGGTGAACTTTTATAAAGGGATGGGATACGACTACGTGATCATGACCCCAATCATTCTGTTGCCCCGGACCGCCATGCATCTCATGAAGAACCCTCAACAGGGGGACCTGGTCCGCGCCTGGCAGGATGAGCATGAAGGACTGATCCGCAGCCGAAAGGATTTCGAGCAATTCCCCTGGCCGTCGCCCAAGCAGATCAACATGTTCAGCATCAATTACGCCTACTGGCGAATCCCCAAGAGCATGAAGGTGATCGCTTTCGTAATAGGCATCTTCGAGGACCTGCGATGCCTGCTTGGGTTCGAGCAGATGGCGATCAAGAGCGTCGAGGAGCCGGACCTGGTAAGCGACATCCTAGACAAGCTTATTGAAATTGCTGAAGCCGCGGTGGAAAAGTGTGCGGCCCACAAGGCAGTGGGCGCCATTGCGTATGCAGATGACCTGGGATTCAACCACGGCACCATGATGTCGCCGACCTGGATCCGGGAAAACCTCATATCCCGCTACCAGCGCATGGCCGACGCGGCTCATCGTCACCGCAAGCCCTTCCTCTTTCATTCCTGCGGCCAGATCGAAGCCATCATGGAGGATCTGATCGAGACGGTCGGAATTGACGGCAGGCATTCCTTTCAGGACAACATCGAGCCGGTCGAGGAGGTGTATCGCAAGTACGGTGACCACATCTCGATCATAGGCGGTGTGGACGTGGACCTGCTCGCGCGTGGTACTGAGGAGCAGGTCCGCAAACGGACTCGGGAGATACTCGATGTCTGCGCTCCCGGCGGGGGTTTTATAATGGGCTCGGGCAACTCGGTGACCAACTTCTGTAAGATCGAGAATTACTTCGCCATGCTCGACGAGACCAGGAAGTGGAATGAGGAGCATTAAATGTCTACAGAAACCATGAGTAGCCGGGAAAGGATCATGGCCGCCCTCCGGGGCCGGGACGTGGACCGCATTCCGTGGTCGCCCTGCATTGACGGGTACTTTTTAGGCGGCGTGGACCAGGTGGAGGGCTTTCGCCGGATCGGGGCCGACGCCATGCTCCGGCACATCGTCAACTACATCGGGAGCCTGCCGTATTATCTCACCTCGACGGTGCCCGGCAAAAAGATGCTCTGGTCCAAGAAACAAAGTAAAATCGGAGACGAGACCGAGGTCATTTACGAGACCCCGGTGGGGACTTTGACCGAGCGTTTGAGGCTTAACCCCGAGTCTCCCAATATTCCCTGGACCACCCGGCGCCGCGTCAGGAACATCGAGGACGTTAAAATCCTAACCTGGATGTACGAGCAGGCCGAGGTGGTGCCCGTGCCTTACATGTTCGACCTGGCGGAGAAGCGGATCGGCGACGACGGCATCTCCACCATCTCCATTCCCGGGACACCCATGCTCACGCTGCTCAACGGGGAAGTCGATATTGACACTTTCTGGTACCTCTATTTCGACCATACCGAGGTGATGGAGGAACTGTTCGAGGCCATGCATGGGATGGTAAAAAGAATCTGCCAGGCCTGCGCCGAGGGCAAGGCCCCGGTGATAATCCAGTACGAAAACCTGTCCTCGACCCTGTGCTCCCCCAAAATCTGGGAAAAATACGCGCCCCGCTGGTACCGGGAATATGCCGAGATCCTGCACCAGACCGATAAGATTTTCCTGAATCACGCCTGCGGACACCTGTTCGAGTTCGGAGAGGCCATCGGCGACCTGACCCTGGACGGACTGGTGGACGTGGCCACGCCTCCCACCGGGAGTCTTCCCGACCTGGCCACCGCCCGCAGGCTGTGGGGACCGGACAAATTCATCATGGGCGGGATTGACGCCACGGCCTTCGCCGGAAAAGAGCCCGCGGCCCTGAAGGAGTACACGCGGGAGGTGCTCCGGAACATGGGCGACGGGCGGCGCATGGCCCTGGGGTCTAATGACGCGGTGCCGAAAAACACCACCTGGGAAAAGCTTGAAGCGATAACCGAGGTAGTCCGGGAGTGCGGGGCTTTTCCCCTGGGCAAGTGAGGGAAGAAGATTTGTTAATGAGGATTGAACGCCCATTTCAGAAAAAATCTGATTTTGATCATCTCCGCAAGGTGGTCATGCGCGAGACTACGGATGGCCCTGTGCCTCTCTTGGAGTTTGCGGTGGACCCGGAGCTCATGATCGAGATCAGCGGCTACGATTTTCCCGCCGGCGGGCTCGAACTGATTCCGGAACTGCTCACCAATCCCACCCCCGAAGCCCTGCGGGTGGGTCTGCACCTGATGGAGCTGAGCCGGGCCTTTACCGCGGCGACCCGCTACGACTATGTGACCACGCTGCCCATCGTCCCCATTCCCCGCCCCATTCACCGCACCGCGGCGCGGCTCGAGCACGAGGTCAAGAAAGACTCTCGGCCGCGCGGCTGGCAGGAGGAGCACCAGGGTTTGATCACCAACCGGGAGCAGTTCCAGGCCTTCCCCTGGCCCTCGAAAAATATGGTGAACATCCTGCCCATCCAGTTCATGGCCGACCGGCTGCCCCCTGGTGCCAAGCTCATGGCCCTGATCGTGGGCATCTTCGAGGACCTCCGGGCGGTGATGAGCTTCGAGGGCATGGCTTTCGCAACCATCGAGCAGCCCGACCTGGTCGAGGATATCCTCGAGCGGCTCACCGTGCTGACCGAAGACCTGGTGGACAAGACCGCGGCCCACCCGGCCACCGGCGCAATTTTTTATGCCGACGACATGGCCTTCAACAACCGGACCATGATCTCGCCCAAGCTGCTCAAGGAATGGGTCATCCCCCGGCACAAGCGCATTGCCGACGCCTGCCACAAACACCATAAGCCCTTCCTGTTTCACGGCTGCGGCCAGATTGACGCTCTGATGGAAGATTTGATCGAGGTCGTGGGAATTGACGGCAAGCACAGCTTCCAGGACAACATCGAGCCGGTGGAGGAAACCTACCGGAAGTACGGCAACCGGATTTCCATCCTGGGCGGGCTGGAGGTGGACCTCCTGGCCCGCGGCACCGAGGCGCAGGTTCGGAAAAGGGCCCGCCAGATCCTGGAAGCCTGCGCGCCCGGGGGAGGCTTTTGCATGGGCTCAGGCAACTCGGTTACGAACTTCTGCAAGATTGAAAACTACTTCGCCATGATTGACGAAACCCGGAAATGGAACGAGGAGCATTAAATGTGCGCGGAAACGATGAGCGGGAGGGAATGGTAATTGTTTGGAGAGGCGCGGCGTATGCGCGGGGAATGCAAGGAGACCGTGATGCGAAAACCGATTTTACGATGGAGTTGGGCATTGGTTTTTTTTATGGTTCCTTTTTCCGGCCGGTCCGCGGACGATCTCCGGACCAGGGCCGATGCCGCCTGGGCCGCCCGGGAAACCCCGGCCCAGACTTTGCTCGCGATCCAGCTCTATGAGCAATTGGCGGCCAAGAACCCGGCGGACAAGGCGGTCCGCATCCGCCTGGCCCAGGCCGCTTCCTGGGCCTTTGAGCAGGACCCGAAGATGGGCAATGACAAAGTGGTCCAGATCATGGACAAGGGGATCAAGGCCTGCAAGGAGATACTCGCCCAGAATGAGGACGATCCGGAGGCCAATTACTGGCTGATGTGGGACATGGCCGGCCGGACCCTGGCCCGGGGCGTTTTTTCCGGGTTCGCCTTCAAGGAGGCGCTGGTGGCCACGATCATGGTGGCCAAGAGCGACATCGGGTACCAATATGGCGGGGTTTATTGCTACTGGGCCATCGTGATCAACACGCTTCCCAATCTCCTGGGCAGGTTTTTCCACTTCTCGAACGACGACGCGGTCTGGCTCTACCAGCGCGCCGTCGCCTTGGAACCGAGATACCTCCGCAGCCGCTTCTTCCTGGGCGTCAGCTACGAGGTGGCCGGCAAGAAAGCGGAGGCCCGGAAGGAATACCAGTTCTGCATAAGCCAGCCCGATGACGCCCTCCCCGAAGCCATCCCCGAGAACAAGCTCTATCGGGAGTTGGCCAAGGAAACGATCTTGAAGTTATAGCGAGAAGCCTTCCAGGTCTCTGGGGAGATGGAGCCAAGGGGAATTGTAATTGATTGATGGAGGCGCAACGCATGAAAATCGGCGGACCCTTCCAGCCAGGGGCAAATTTCGAACACCTGCTGAAGGGGCTCACGCGCCAGACCCAAGCGGGACCGGTTCCGATCTTCGAGGGGTTGGTGGACGCCGAGATCGCCTGCGAGATCCTGGATTTCGACTTCCCGGCGGACCGGGTGAGCGAAATCGTCAACGTGGGGCTGAATCCGACCTTGGCGCAATGGCAGCTCGGCTGCAAGCTCATGGAGAGGGTGATCGCCTTTTCCATCCCAATGGGATACGACGGCGTGTCCATGGCGCCCCGGGTCCCGATTCCCCGCACGCCTCCGCAGTTGCGAGGCAACCCGCGGCAGCAGGGCTTAATTCTGGCCGGGCAGGAGGAGGGCAAGGGCATCGTCTCGACGCGGGAAGACTTCGAGTGGCCGGGCGGAGGTTTCGTCAATGGGCTCAGGCAACTCGGTTACGAACTTCTGCAAGATTGAAACTACTTCGCCATGATTGACGAAACCAGGAAATGGAACAAGGAGCATTCATGACGGGAAGGATCGGGGACTCCATTCGGAGGGCTTCCCTTCTCGTCCAGGCTTCCGGCTTTGCCCAGGCGTGGTCGGACGGGACGGCGGATAAAGGCGGCGCGTATCCACGGCATTGACGGGGAGGATCAACGATGAAGCATACTGAGCAGTGGAGTGTTTTCCCGGAACAGGTCAACGGCCCGGTGACCCAGCCCGGGGGGATAAATCTTGATCTGTTTCAACACCGGCAATGGCCGGGGATCTTCTGGACCGAGTACTACTACCACCATTTGAATTTCCCGGACGGAACCATGATCACGGTTTTGGTGAGTTTCAACCCCAATGATGCTACCGTGATCTTCGTTCTGGGCAAGCCGGGGACCAATGCCTTCCGGGAATATCAAATCACCAAATACAACCGGGTCGCGTTTGATCAGGAGGGGTTTGGGTTCAGCATCGGGCCGAGCCGGTTCCGGCTGGAGGGCCGCCGGTATTCCATAGACCTGAAGCTGGGGGAAGTCCAAGCGAAGATTGCTTTCGATCTTCTGGGTCCGGGTTACGGTTACGGCGACGGGATGGTTCGGTATCCCGACGGCAAGAGTTTTAGCTGCTATTACCTGCCCATTCCCTGGGCCAGGGCGCAGGTCGAGGCCGTGATCGAGGGCCGGGAGTACCGCCTGGACGGGTATGGCACTCTGAACCACGACAGCCAGGTGCTGAATCCGATTCATACTCCCTTGCGCTGGCGGGTGTTCTGGTTTTTCGGCAAGGATCATGCGCTGGCGGTTACGGAATTCACCTCCCACAAGGAGTTCGGCGAGGAGTTGGTCCAACGCCTGGTGTTTACCGATCCAGAGGGCGGCCTGTTCACTTCCACCCGGTTCCCGCTGGCATG
>Ga0154610_1036_pt2 | contig 23435 bp, 25 predicted proteins | sample Rifle2008BG13ft_FD_116039 | JGI IMG/M metagenome (GOLD analysis project Ga0154610, IMG submission 116039) | Deltaproteobacteria bacterium RBG_13_61_14 | reverse complement strand
GCTCCCGCCGCTCCTTCAAGAGCCGCGCCCGCTGCTCCCGCTCCTTGACCAGCACCTCCCGCGACTGGATCTCGGTGATCAGGCCCTCCCGCACCAGGAGCTGACACAGGTTCTGGGTGGTGATCAGCCGGTGCTCGGTGAAAAGGCCCGGGCTGATAAGGTTCCCCTGATTGGGTGGGCTTGCCATCAGCGACTCCTTTGGCTGCTCGTCATCTCGCGCATGGATCCATCACTGTTTCTTATCTTACCCTATCTTTAGACTCGAGGCAACGGTCCCGCGGAGCAGGAAAAGGAGGATCCACAGAGAGACTCCGCCGGAGCGCTATGTCCTCCGCGAAGGCGGATTACGCAGATTTCGCAGATTAACAGACAAAGCTATTGATGATCGCAAAATCCGTTGACGGGAAAAGGCTCTTCCCCGGTGGGCGGCTTAGGCTCCTGGCCCCTCTCCCTAACCCTCTCCCCCACGGGGGAGAGGGAAGGGTGAGGGGGATGTTTCCTGTCAACTAATTACGCGGGCTTCATTAATTATACTGATCTTAATATGGTTTATTCCTTAAAATCTGTGTAATCGGTGTAATCTGTGGATTGATTTCTCTTCCTCTGGTGCTTGGTTTTGGTTGCCAGCCGGCGCGAATTAGTCAATAATGATCTCATGATCCTGCGGATCTTCAAAAGCCCCTGGCTGTCAATGGCCGGCCGGCTGGTCCTGGGCGTGACCTTTGTCTGGTCCAGCATCCACAAGATCCAGGACCCGGTGGCTTTTGCGCTCCTGGTCTATGACTACGAGATCCTCCCGGCCGTCCTGGTAAATCCCTTTGCCTACACCCTGCCCTGGGTGGAACTTTCGAGCGGGGTCCTGATTCTGCTCGGCCTTTTTACCCGGATCGCCGCCTCGGCCCAGTTCCTCATGCTCTTGTGCTTCATCATCGCCATCGCGGTCAACCTCTTCCGGGCCAAGGTCCTGGGCTGCGGCTGCTTCAGCGAAGAGGGCGGCAACCCCATCGGCTGGGACCTGGTCGGCCGCGACCTCGGCCTCATGCTAGTTTGCATCCAGGTCTTCTTCTTTTATCAAAAGAAGCTCGCGCTCGGCCCCTGGCTCTGGGGAAAATTCAAGAAGAAGAATTAACCACAGAGACAACGAGAACACGGAGGAAGAAGAGGCTTGGGGTGTTGGACTTCAGGCCCCTGCCTCGGATCCAAGAACCCTGACACCCGGGCACTTGACCCCTTGACCCCTTCTGGTTCACTCCACCCCGCCGTGCTGGCGGAGGAGGTCCGCGATGTCCCCGTGTCCCCGCTGCCTCGCCAGTTGCAGAGGGGTAATCCCGGTTTTGTCTCTAACATTGACTTTGGCTCCGCGGGATAGAAGTAGTTCTACGAAATCTTTTCTCCCCCAGTACGCCGCCAAATGCAAAGGCGTGCGACCGTAGTCATTGGCTTCGTTCACATTTGCTTTCTGGTCCAGAAGATATTGTGCCATATCTTTGTGCCCTCGGATCACTGCTATTTGCAAAGGAGTTCCATCCATCCAACTGCTTTCCCAGGGCACGTCCTCAAATGCCATATAAACCGTCATAATCATAGTGGCGCCGTGTCGCAGCAAGAGTTCAAGAACCTCTTTGTGCCCATACCATACGGCACAGAGAACCGGATTCCATCCCTCGGAGTCGCTATTATCTACATAAGCTCCTTTATTGATCAGAAGCTCTGCCACTTCTTTATGGCCTTGACACGCCGCATAAATCAACGGTGTGCTGAAAAACATCCCATCTGACTTATTAACCTTTGCTCCTTTAGCGATTAGGAATTCTGCAATTTTTTTCTGTCCAGTCCATGCCGCTCTATGCAGGGGGGTTTCCCCCTCAATCCTGCTCTCGGTAAAAACAAGAGCAGGTTTTTCGTTAATCAAGAATTTCACCCTTGCCAATTCTCCCTTTTCTATCGCCTTATAAAGCTCCTCTTCTTGCGGTGTGAGCTCAATATAAACATTCTCTGGTGATGATTTCTGCTCCGAAGATCCTGGAATGGGAGAAGATGGAGTTGCGGCTTCTATTTGCTGGGGAGTGTTTTTATCATCAGTAGCTTTCTTTTCGCAACCAACCGAAACAATCAAAACCACAACAAACCCGATCAATATAATTCTATTCTCCATCTCTCGCCCCTTGCCAAGTCTGGTCGACTATTCACCATTCAATTTTTTTTCCTAAGTTTAATACTTACGGAAAGGAAATGCAAGAGCTTCATAGCCTCAAGGTAGCAATTGACAAGCACAAAGTAATTCCATATCCTCAACCTAGTGAAACCGAAAGGAGCTCGAAGTGAGCATTAACACGATTGACTGGAAAGACGGCCGGGTGGTGATGATTGACCAGCGGGTGCTGCCCCGGGAGGAGAAATACCTGGCCTTTTCCACTGCGGAGGAAGTGGCGCAGGCGATCGAGCAGATGGTGATCCGGGGCGCGCCGGCCATCGGGGTGGCCGCGGCCATGGGCATCGCGCTCGGCGCCCGCCAACTGGCGTCCGGGAAACCGGAAAGTTTTTACCACGGCTTTATTCAGGTCTGCGAGCGAATGAGCAAGACCCGGCCGACCGCGGTCAACCTCTTCTGGGCCATTGAGCGGATGAAGCGGCTGGTGGAGGCTCACCTCTCCGAGGCGCCGAATAAGATTGCGGAGTTGTGTGAGGCCGAGGCGCGGGCGATGCGGGAGGAAGACATTGCCATCAACCGGCGCATGGGTAAGAACGGGGCGCGGTTTTTGGCCGACGGGGATACCGTGCTCACCCACTGCAACGCCGGCGCGCTGGCCACGGCCGGCTATGGCACCGCCCTCGGTGTCATTCGTGCCGCCCTCGAAGAGGGAAAAAGGGTGAAAGTGCTGGCCGACGAGACCCGGCCGTTTCTGCAAGGCGCGAGACTCACCGCCTGGGAATTGCACAAGGACGGCATCCCGGTGACCGTGATCTGCGACAACATGGCCGGGAGCCTCATGCAAAAGGGAATGGTGAACAAGGTGATCGTGGGCGCGGACCGGATCGCCCGGAACGGGGACGCCGCCAACAAGATCGGCACCTACCCCCTCTCGGTGCTGGCCAAAGCCCACGGCATCCCCTTTTACGTGGCCGCGCCGATCAGCACCATTGACCTGGAATGCGCGAGCGGGGCCGAGATCCCGATCGAAGAGCGCAACCCCCGGGAGGTCACCCACGTCTTTTCCGAGGCGATCACGCCCGAGGGCGTGCCGGTCTTGAACCCGGCCTTTGACGTCACCCCGGCCAAGAACATCGCGGCCATTATCACCGAGCGGGGCGTGGCCGAGCCGCCCTCGGAAAAAACCGTGCGCGAGTTGTTCCGTTAAAGAACGGTCTTTAGCTCTCCTCCGGGATTGGACGGGAAGCTTCCTGATAGACTTCTCGCCGGTGGCCGATCCGGAGAATCCAAACTTCGGTTCCGCGAATCAAATAAATCACCCGCCAGTCGCCCACGCGCAATTTCCGCAGCCCGCTCAGGGATTGGCGCAAGGGCTTTCCGTATTTTTCCGGGTGGGTGACGAGCCGGAGTTCCAGGGCGCGTCGAATTCGCTTGCGGATGGCGGGGTCCAGCGCCGGGATATCCCGCTCCACTACCTCCGGGTGATAGCGGAGCGCAAAAGCGATCACTTTTTTCTGCCCCAGGCTTGGTCATGCTCGACCGCGGTTCGCCGGCGGAACGTCCGCAGCCGCTTTTCACCTGCCTCGGTCCAGAAGGCATCTTCTTCCAACTCCCGCGCGATCCGGAGTAGATCCCGGACCCGGGTGGAGAGCGAAGTCCCCTCGCGTTCCGCCGACTGCTTCAGCCATTGGTAAAGCGGCTTTTCCACCACCGAGCTTAAACGTGGATTCTTAGCGGGCATCCTTTTTTCCTCCTCTGCTCAGTGTAGCACAAGTGCTGAACTAAAACCAGGCGAGATTAAGCGCAAACTTCTCGTCAGTCTAATTCCTCTCTCAGGCGCGCCAGATTCGGCTGATCGGGCGTCAGCTTCAGCCCCTCTTCCACTACCTCCCGGGCTTCCCGACTCCGGCCTTGCCTTTGCAGCAGGCTGATCAATTTCAGCCGCATCTCCAGGTTGGCCGGGAACAACTCCAGCCCCGCCTGCAATTGCAGAACGGCCTTGGCTTCCTCACCCAGCCGGGCGTAAACCATCCCCAGGTTGAAACGGGCCGTGGCCAGGTCCGGCGTCTTCTTCACCGCCTCTTCCAGCCGGCGGCGGGCCTCTTCCAGGTCGCCCTGGCGGAAGGCGATCTCGGCCAGGTTGGAAAGGGCCACGGTGTAGTCCGGGTCCAGGCGGAGCGCGGCCTGGTATTCGTGGCGGGCGAGGCGGACCTGGCCGCGGTTCATGGCAAAGACGCCGAGCAGGTTATGGCCTTCGGGCCTCTCCGGGATCTCGCGCACGGCCGCGCGCCAGAAGCGGTAGCCGTTTTGCCAGTCGCGGTCGCGGCCGGCGGCGAGGCCGATCCATTCCAGGAGCAAGAGCAGGGAAAGGCCGAGCAGGAGCCGGGGCGCGCGGTGCTTCAGGGCCGCGAGCATCCGGGCCAGGAACAGGCAGGCGAAGAGGCTGGGGAGATAAAGGAACCGCTCGGCCATGAGGGTGGGGAAGGAGATCAGGTGAGACACGGGCAGGAGCGAGAGCGCGAGTCCGAGAAAGTCAAAGGCCGCTCCGGGCCGGCGCCGGGGGCTGGCCAGGGCCAGGAGAGCCAGGGCGATCAGCCCGGCCAGGGCCGCGAGACCGACCGGGGTGGATACCCCGTCCTTGAAGAGCTGGTCGTAATAATAGTCCAGCCGCAAAGGGAAGGGGAAGAAGAGGAGGCGGAGGTCCGTCCAGCCCACGGCGGACATGGTCAAAAGCTTGAAGCCCAGGGTGTGGCCGGCGAAGAAAGCCGGGGCCGGCTCCGGTCCGGACGTGATCAGGGCGTGGTGGCGGAGGAAGAAGTAGCCGAGGAGAACGAGGAAGAGGAGGAAGTAATAGCGGGCGCGGCCGGCGTCCAGGCGCCGGGCTTGGAGGCGGTCTCCCAGAAAGAGCAGGAGGGGAAAAACCACGGCCGCCTCTTTGGCGAGCAGGGCCAGGGCGAAGGCGGCCAGGGAGAGGATCGGCTTAAAGCGCCAGGGCTGAAGAGGTTCGAGCGCGAGGAGCCAGGCCAGAAGGAGGAAGAGGGTAGCGAAGAGGTCGGTGCGTCCGGAGATCCAGGTGACGGTCTCGGTGTGGACCGGGTGCAGCGCGAAGAGGAGTCCGGTGAAGAGGGCGAGGGGAGGGAAGAGCCGTCGGCAGAGGCGGAAGGCGAGGACGCTGGCGAGGACGTGGCCGATCAGGTTGGTGAGGTGGAACGGCCAGGGCCGGCCCTGGCCGAGCGTGTAATCGAGGGCGTAGGTCAAGGTGATCAGCGGCCGGTAGTAGATGATCCCGGTCTGCCCCGGCCAGAAGGGCCGGGTGAAAAAGTCGGGCAGATACCGGAGGCTGTGCAGGGTGGTGTCTTCCAGGATCAGGAAGTATTCGTCGAAGGCAAAGCCCTGGGCCAGGGTCGGGGCATAGACTAGGCCTGCGGCCAAGGCCACGGCCAGCGCCGCGTAAAGCCCGGAGCAAAGGTCAGGGTGAGGTTTCGCGTTCATGGTCCTGGATTTTCTTGAGCAGGTCGAGCATGGCCGCGTTCTCGGGCCGCGAGCGCAGGACTTCCTCCGCCTCCCGCCGCGCCGTTTCCAAATCGCCTTTTTCGAACGCGGTCAGCGCGACGAAAAAGTGAGCCGAGACCTGGGCCGGCCATTTCTGGAGCAGGATCTGATACTCGGCCAGAGCTTTGTCCCATTCCCCCTGCTGGCGCAGGTATTCGGCATACTGGTAGCGGGTGGGCACGTTTTCCGGGTCGAGCAGCAGCGCCCGGCGCAAGGTCTCCAGGGCCCGGTCGCGCCGGCCCTGGTCCCAGGAGATGACGGCCAGGCCGGTCATGGCCATGGAATAGCCCGGCTCTTGTTCCAGCGCCCGGCGGTAAGCCAACTCGGCCGGGTAGAGGTTGCGGCGGACGTAATAGGCATTGCCGAGATGAGACCACTCTTCCGCGTTGGTGTGCTTGGGCACCGGGCGCGACCAATGGCCGGCCAGGTCCACCGCCCCCAGGAAGACCAGGGCCGGCGCGAGCCGCCGCCAGTCTCTTTCCCGAAAAAGCCGGGCCAGCTCGACCAGGCCGTGGCCGGCAAAGAGAGCCAGGACCGGCGCGAGCGGCATCCGGTAGCGGGCGCTGACCACGGTGAGGACCACGGCCGCGGCATAGGCGGCCAGGTAGAAGAAGAGGAGCGAGGGGAAGGGGTTTCGGGCCCGGACCATTCCGAGCAGGCCGAGGGCGAGGAGGGGCGCGAACCCGGGGAGGGGGAGGGAGAGGGTGCGGTATCGTCGGCGGAAGAATTCGGGGTCAAAGGTGGCGCGGATCTCGCGGGCGTTCCCGAGGAGCGCCAGTTTGCGTGCCTGGAGTTGGAGGAACCGTCCGGGTTGGGTGCGGGCGAAGTGCAGGACTAATGCCAGGAAGAAGCGGTCGCGCTGCGACTGGCGGGTGATGCCGGCCTCGGTTTGCGGGAGGAGGAGCAGTTGGTCCCACTCGCCGGTGGGACGCACGTTGGGGGTGCCGTCGGCCTTGGGGTTGTTGCCCAGGTAGAGGTTCATGCCTCCGTTTTTCTGGATCAGGACGAAGTCGTGCTCGGCGCGCCAGTTTTGCCAGGTGACCGGCGCGATCGGCAAGGCGGCTCCCAGGAGGAGGACCAGGGCCGGAGCGAAGGCGGGCCGGCGGAGCGGCGAAGGCGGAAAGAAGAGAAGCATTAGCAAGAGCGCGCCGAGGAAAGCCAGGATCAGCGGCCAGGTGATGGCGGAGAGGCCGAGGAGGATTCCGGCCAGGAGCCAACTCCAGGGGCGGCCGGGGCGGCGGGCATGATCGAGGGCGAGCAGGGCCAGGAGGTCGAGGCTGAGCATGAGGGTGGTGGCCAGGAGCAGGCCCTCGAAGTAGAGGGTGGTCCAGAGCGTGGCCATGAAGAACGCGGCGACAAGGGCCGCGGCGCGGTCAAAGAAGCGCCGGCCCAGGCGATAGACGAGATATGCGTTGAGCAGGCCGAGGCTGAACTGGGCCGCATAGACCGCGGTGTAGCTCCCGCGAAAGAGGGTGTAGAGGAGCGCCAGGAAGAGCGGATAACCGGGACCGTGGATCGGGATCTCGGTCCAGGCGAGCTTGCCCGCCGCGAAATCCCGGGCCTGGTTGTCGTATTCCAGCGCGTCCAGGTCCGGGGTGCTGTAGAACGGGCTTTGCCGCAGTTCGATGAAGAAAGCGAAGCGGAGCAAAAGCCCGAAGAGGAGGATCAGCAGGAGCGGATGCCGGCGGGGGAGCTGTCGCAGGGGGGCGGGGATGGGCACAGCCGGCTCGCGCTCAGTCTCCGCCCGAACGGCTGCCCCAGGCCATGGCCGGCTCAGCTCCGCTTCCGGTATTGGTCCAGGATCTTGTTCTTTTGGATCTTGCCGGTCGCGGTCTTGGGGAAGGACTCCGTGAATTCCACCCGCCGCGGGCACTTGTAGTTGGCCAGGTGCGCCTTGCAGTAGTCAATCACTTCCTGCGCCTTCAGCTCCGCGTCCGGCTTGAGCACGAGGAACGCGGCCACTTCCTCCCCCCAGATCTTGTCCGGCACCCCCACCACTGCGGCCTCGGCAACGGCCGGGTGCCGGTAAAGCACTTCCTCGATCTCCTTGGGATAAATGTTCTCGCCCCCCCGGATGATCATCTCCTTCTTGCGGCCGACAATGAAGAAGTAGCCGTCCGGGTCCACGTAGCCCAGGTCCCCGGTGTGCAGCCACCCGCCCCGCAAGGTCTCCTTGGTCGCCTCCTCGTTCCGGTAGTAGCCCTGCATCACGTTCTCGCCCCGGACCACGATCTCCCCGATCTTGCCCGAAGGCAGCTCCCGGTCCCGCTCGTCGAAGATCTTCAGCTCCTGGCCCGCGAGCGGCACCCCGATCGAGCCGATCTTGCGCCGGCCCCCGAGCGGGTTGATCGAGCTGGCGCAGGTGCCCTCGGAAAGCCCGTAGCCCTCGAGGATGAAGGCCTTGTATTTGCGCTCGAAGGTCTCGAACACCTCCACCGGCATCGGCGCCGCCCCGCAGATGCAGAAGCGGAGCTGGGAAAGGTCGAACTGCTCGGCGTCGGGCAGGTTATTCAAGATGGCATAAACGGTCGGGACCCCGGAGAAGGCGGTGGCCCGAAAGCGCGCGAGCTTGGGCAGGAACTCCTTGGGCGAGAAGCCCTTGAGCAGGATCATGGACCCGCCGGCAAAGAGCGGGGCCAGGGTGGTCACGATCTGGCCGTTGACGTGGAAGAGCGGGAGGATGCAGAGGAACCGGTCTTTTTCCGTCATCTGGGCCGCGGCCGCCACCTGGTCGGCGTTGACCGTGTAATTCTTGTGGGTGAGCAGCACGCCCTTGGGGTAACCGGTGGTGCCGGAGGTGTAGATGATCCCGGCAATGTCCTCGTCCTTCACCTCCCGCTCCTCGAAATTCTTGACCGGCTCCAAAAACTCCTGGAACAGCGTGGTCCCCGCAACCTCCTCGTCCAGCATGATCACCTCTTTCAGCTCCGGGCACTGCGGCCGCACCTGCTTGACCAGGTCCTTGAACTCGGGCGAGGTGATTAAAATCTTGGCGTCCGAGTTCTTCAGGATATACTGCGCCTCGTCCGGCTTGAACTGGGAATTGATCGGCACCAGCACCGCCCCGGCCGCGGTCACCCCGTAAAGGCAGTAAACGTATTCCGGGCGGTTGTAGAGGAGGATGCAGACCTTGTCGTTCTTCTCGATGCCCCGCGCGATCAGGTGGTGGGCGATCGAGCGCGCGATCTGCCACAGCCCCTCGTAGGAAATCTCCAGGTCTTCCCAGTAAAGGTAAGTCTTCTTCCCGAGCTTCTTCGCCCGCTCGATTAACAGGTCCTTCAAAGTCATGAACACCTCTCCTCGCTTCAGCCGATCATCGGGTCAGCCAGGATGCCCTTCTCCCCGAAGATTCTAGGCTAATTGGCCGGAATCTTCAAGCGAATGTACAGGTTCAATACCTCGTAAAGACTTTAGTGGCGCTGGTGCCGGCAGCCGCGGCTCAGCGGCCGGCCTTGCGCACCGCGCTCAGTTTGGGCTTGCGGCAAAAGGTCAGGCCGTGGTCCTGGCCCGGGAATCGGGGTCAGGTCGTCAATAGTCAATTACTGCAAGAAATCGGGAGCCACTTTTTGCAAGTTCGCAGTTGACGGTTCACAGTTCAGAGCCTTCAAAGTTTGGGGTCAGAGTTGGACCTTGGACATGATCGCCCAATTTACTTGTAAACATCTTTGCGATGGGCAATCCGATAAACCCGGACCGTCTTTCTCTTTTCGTCAATTTCATAAAGGATTCGGTAAGCGCCGCTGCGGATCCGCCAGTTAGACCCGCCGCCGCTCAGCTTCTTGGAATGGCGCGGTCGGGGATTGTCGGATAAAGCCAGGATCAGGGTTTCAAATTTTGCCAGGAGCTTGCCCCGGAATGCGTCAAGGTCTTTTTGCGCTGGAGGGGCCAGCTCGACCTCGTAGTTCAACCTTCCCTCCGGCGCCGGGCAAAATAATCTTTGGCGGAAACGGATTTGCCTCGGCTTTGCTTGGCTTCTTCAATCAAGGCCAGGTCCAGGAGGTCTTCCCGGAGACGAGGGTCGCCCACCACTTTCCCGATAAAGGCTTCCCGTTCGGCAGGACTGAGCGCTTTGAAGGCCGTGAAAAAAACTTCTGCCGTGGCTCGTTCTGTTTTCATGCTAACGCCTCCCGCACCCTGCTTTCACTAAAGGAATTTTAGCACAAAGCGGCTCGTTATTCAAACGGCATGAACTCGGATACGTTCACGTTCAGGTTCACGTTCAAGTTTGGTGTTGAAGAAATCTGCGTAATCTGCATTGCAATCCGGCAAGATCTTTTTATTTAGAAAGATAATTTTAACCGCAGATTAACGCGGATTAACGCGGATAGAAAAACAACAAAGGGATCTATCCACGAAGGAACACTAAGGGACACCAAGAGGAGGAAAGGAAGGATTAACCACCAAAGCTCAAAGGCTCAAAAAGGAGAAGAAGAAGGAATTATCCACGAAAGGACACGAAGGGACACGAATAAGCACTATCCGCTGGCTTTAAAAACTGCACCATTTTTACATAAATAGAGGGACAGTAGAATGGCAAATATGACCTTGAAAACGATGATGGCGATTGTGGTTATAACCTGCTGTAATATAGTGCTTTTTGCTGAATATGGCGAAGCTTTATTTGTAAGGATTGCGGGTGAGGGCACCCGCGCCCCTAAAGTCAGCCGCGCCCCTAAAGTCAGCAACGCCACTAAAGTCGTTTGTGAACAAAGAATCTTAGTGCGCTTCGTGTCCTTCGTGAATGATCTTGAAGAATGTATGTCGTATATCGTATGTCGTATGTCGGGTTAGGGCCTCTATTGAAGAATCAGTTCAAGTTCAAGGATCGGAAATCTGTGAAATCTATGTAATCTGTGGATTTATTTTTCTTGACCTGACTGCTGAAGAATCCGTTCACGTCCACGTTCGAAGAAAACAATCTGCGTAATCTGTGGATGCCTCTCTTCTTCTTTTTGCTTCCTCTTTCTTTTTTCGTGTCCCTTCGTGTCCTTCGTGGATTAAGCTTCTTTCCTCTTTCGGAGATTTACTGTCCCAGGGGGAAGGCGAGGAAGAGGGAGGCGTCGCCGCGGCGGAGGTAGAAGCGGACGATGCGGCCGGGCCGAAGGGTTTTGACCGCGCGCTCGAAATCCTGGACGTTCTGCACGGGAGTGGAGTTGATCTTCTGGATCAGGTCGCCGGGCTGGATGTCCTGGCCGGCCAGAGGCCCGTTGGGGTCCTTCGCGGCCACCACCGCGCCGGAGAGTCCTTCGTAGCCCAACTCGGAGGCGAGCGCGGGGGTCAATTCTTTCACTTTGAGGCCGAGGACGTTGCGGGCCGGCTTGCCCGTCTCTTCGGTGCGGGCGGCCAGCTCTTTTTCCTCCGGCATCGCGGCCAGGGTGATGACGCGGGATTCTTCCTTGCCGTTATGCAGGAACTTGAGTTCGGCCTTTTTGCCGATGCCGTAAAGCGCGGCCAGCGCGGGCAGGTCCGCCGAGCTCTGGATCGGCGTGCCGGCAAATTCCATTATGATGTCCCCTGCCTCCAGCCCGACCTTAGCCGCGGGGCTGCCCTTGAGCACCTGCGCCACCAGAGCGCCCCGGGGTTCGGAGAGACCGAAGGATTCGGCCAGCTCGGGGGTGACTTCCTGGACGGAAACGCCGATCCAGCTCCGGGAGACTTTTCCCTTGTCCTTGAGCTGGGTCAGGATGGACTTGGCCAGGTTGATGGGGATGGCAAAGCCCAGGCCCACGTTGCCGCCGCTCATGCCCGGGGAGATGATCAGGGTATTGATCCCCACCACCTCGCCGTTGAGGTTGACCAGCGGCCCGCCGGAGTTGCCGGGGTTGATCGAGGCATCGGTCTGGATGAAGTCGTCATAAGGGCCGATCCCCAGGCGCCGGCCCTTGGCGCTGACCACGCCCACGGTCAGGGTATGGTGGAATTGAGGGCCTCCCCGGGGTCCGGTAAAGGGGCTGCCGATCGCGGCTACCCAGTCCCCCACCCGGAGCTGATCCGAATCACCCAGCGCCACGGTGGGCAGTTCCGCGGCTTCGATTTTAATCAAGGCCACGTCGGTTTTCGGGTCCACGCCGATCACCTTGGCGTCGTAATCCTTTTGACCTTTGACGCCCACTGCCACCTTGACCTGGTTCGAGTCCGAAACCACATGGTTGTTGGTCAGGATGTAACCGTCCGCGGTCAAGATAAAACCGGAGGCGACCCCTTCCCGGCGAAAATCATGCTGGGGGCCGAAAAAGGGAAAGGACCCCTGGCCGAGGGGGGCCTTGCTCACCTTGGTGGAATAGACGGTGACCACGGCCGGGTTGACTTTTTCCGCCAAAGGCGCGAACGAGGCCGGGATGAACTCCACCAACGGGTGAATCGTTTGGCCTGGCGCTTCCTGCCAAAAGGGTTTGCCGGTTTGGGCCGGGACCGGGAGTCCGGTGAACAGCAACAGGCACGCGGCGAGGAAGAAAAGGGACGGTTTGAGTTTCACGGTTTTATTCCTTGCGCGCCTCTACATACTTCATCCGGAGGTCGTAAAGAATACTGTCAAGGAGTTGGGCTTCATCCGGCTCGAGGTTGCCCTGAGTCTTCCGGCGGATCAGGTTAAGCAGGTCAATGCTCTGTTTGGCCAGGGGCAGGTCTTTTTCCATCTGGCCGCTTAAGGGGTTGGGAATCAGCCCCAGGTGCATCAAGGCCGAGGTGCTGAGCGAGAGCAAAAAAGTAGGGAAGGTGATTTCCGGAAATGGTCTGGCCTCGGCAGGGGCCGGACCTGCCGCCGGCGCGGCCGGGGCGGGCGGGGCTTGATCCGCGGCTTTGAGCGGGGCCTCGGCCGGGGGGGCCGACTCCTCTACTCCCACCCTCCGGTCGGAGACGGCAAATCCTTTTTCTTTCGCATCGTTGCTCTCGTCATCGGGCATGACCCCACCTCCTCGATCTATGCTCTTTTAGAAGCATCCCAGCCGAAAAAGATCCTCCACCGTGCCCAGGAAATAAAGGGTCAGGTAGAGGAGCAGGGCCGCGAGCAGGAATCGGCCCGCCCATTTTCGCCAGGCCAAGGGCCGGGCGGACCGGCTCATTTGGAGGATGACCGGCCCGGGGAATGGCTGGAGCGTTGCCCGGGCAAGGGGATTTGAACTTCTTCCCATTGTCCGTCCAGGTCCGGCAGGTTTTTCAAAAACTGCCGGAAATCTTTTTCGCTCAACGATCCGTCCCGGAGGATCATTTCCACAATCCGTTGATCAAAGGTTGGTACGTGGGTCTCAGCCATGTCTTCTCTCCTGCATCGGGGTTACGGAGCCGCTTTTTCGGTCTCCTGAAGGTAAAACACTTTGCGCTGGTGAGGGATTTTTTCATAAAGATCATTGGATACCCAAAACCGGGCATCCCGCTGGCGGTCGAGCACATAACATCCGTTCGGCTTGGAAGTGGCGGCGCCGATGACGAGCTTGCCGATTGGAACCGCGCCATTGTAAAGCTGGATCACGGCTCGCGGGGATTCGAGGCCGAAGCGAGCCGAACTCTCCTTCCGATCATAAACATAATAGCTTTGGAGCGGGACCTCGCTCAGGGGGGAGATCACCCACGAGAGGGCAAAGGGATGCAGCGGCCGGTTGGGCTCATCTTCCAAAATCCAGGTCGCCAGGGTTGCTTGAACCAGTGTATAGTTCCACTCCGGGTGGGACGGAAAGGTTACCGCTATCTTGGTCATGAGGTCCTGGCTGTCGGGATCCAGCAGGAACACTCGCCGGAAATCTTGATTGAAGGTCGCGGCCATATTGGCGAGGGGAATCTCGAAGACCAGATTCCATGAGCTGTTGCGGGCATAAAACACGGGCTTCTCCGGCTGAGGCCGGCTGAAGAGCAACCGCTCCAAGTTGTGGTCTTTGTGTTCAAGGGCGACCCCCAGCACCGGTCGGTCGAGGCCGAACCGGGAGCCGGCATCGCTCGGGATTTCCTGGCTCCGCACCGCCAGGTTTCCCAGGCTTTGCACAAATTTGTAAATCGTGTTGGTATCCACGGTCTCCTGGAAAGGTTCCAACATGATCCATTTAGTTCCCGTGGGACTGACTTGGGAGATAAACCGGCTCGAGCCGCCGAGGGGAAACCATGGCTGCGCCCGGGAATCCAAATACTGGATATCCACGCTGGTGAGCTCCTGGGGCTGGGTCAAGGTCAACTTGCGCAGGCGGAAGCTATCCAGGTCCCGATCCAGGTATTGATAAACGATTCGATCCACTAAAAAAATTTCCGGCCGGCCGACCACCCGGGCGTAGAGGTTTTTCTGGATCGGGGTTATCTTGCCGAGTTCGAGCAAGAGCTCCGGCTGGTCCCCCCGGAAAAAATAGGTCCCCCGGCCCGGCGGCTGGTGGAGCCCGAACTTTTCGAGGTCCTGGTCGCCCTGGCCCACGATCCGCTCCTTTTTCAGGCCCAGGAAGTGGCCACACATGATGCTGGCATAGATCGGATCCATCTGGGTCGGCGCGGGTTCCACCAATTGCCACTCATTCTCATCTTTCCCGCGAACAAACCGGAACTGTCCCTTCTCATTTTCCAAGCGCAGGCTCACCACCTGCCGCGGCCATGGGATCAGGGGCTGCGGCCCTTGATCGGGTCGGGCCGGCGCCGGAGGTTTCCGCTGCGAAAGCCAAATCAGGGATCCGATGAAAAGGGCCAGGCCCAAGAGAATCATGGAGACCCGTTGGCCGTGCCTCATCGCCTTCTCCACCAGATGGCCACGCCCAGGATCATCAGCAGTTCCGGCAGAATCAAGACCGTGGCATAGAAAATGCCCTCTTTTTGCGGGGTGGACAGATAAATCCGGTTGCCCCCGCGCTTGAAACCGGGTAAAAAGACCAGGTCTTCTTCGCCCGCCAACCAGTTGATGCCATTGAGGGCGAAAAGGAAGTTGGAGTAGGTGGGCAGTTCTCCGTTGCGCAGAAACCGGGAATTGCCGACGACGAGCAGGCGGGTTTGCAACTCGCTCCGCTGTTTCTTTTGTTGTTCCCAGGGCGGCAAGTCAATCTTCCGGCCGGCTACTCCCGCGACCGCCAGGGGGCCGGGAAGGTCTTCCGGATCCTTGCGCGCGATCCCGCGCTCCCGCAGCAGGGAGCGGTTGGTTTCCCCATAACTGTCGGAACTGGTCCGGACCAGGGGCATGGGACGAATCTTGCGAGCAGGATCCTTATTCAGGGTTAACGAGCGCGACCGGGGAAAGACCAGGAGCTTGCCCGGAAGGTTGCTCGTAACCGGGTGTTGCTCAAAATCACTGCAGATCGGGGAAAGGCCGAACGGGTCCTTGCTGGACAGGTGATGCACCGGGTCAATGATCACATCATCATCCGCGGAGATCCCGTATTGCGCCAGCAAAGGTTCCAGGTTGGTGGCATAGCCCGGATCGAGCAACACCATCAAGTTGCCTCCCCGGTCCAGGTAGTTGTTCAGGGCCTGAATCTCCACCTCGGCGAGAGGGATGCGCGGACCGGCGATGATGACCATCGAAGCGTCCTCGGGAACCGCGGTCCCGGTCAGAAAGATACCCCGGACCTGGTAATTTTGGTTGGCCAGGGCTCCGCGCAAGATGGACAGTCCCGCCTTGTCATCGTTTCCGGGATCGGCTTCTTCATGTCCGGAGAGGAAATAGATGACCTTCTCTTCCGACCGGGTCGCCTTGATCAAAGCATTGGTGATATCCATCTCCTCATGCTGGGTGATGCGAATGCTCTTGCCTCCATACTCGAAGAGCAGGGTGCCGTAGGCCGAGATCGCTTTCTTTTCGGCAAGCTCCGGATGCTTGTCCGGGTCCACAAACTCGAGGTGGAACCGGGGCGCCGCCGCCGTATACAGGTTCAGCCGGCGCCGCACGTCCGCCAAGGTGTCGCTCTGGAAAAAGGCCGTCGCCTCCACCGGCCCGGGTAAATTGTTCAGAACTTGCAAGGTCTGTCCGCTCAGGGTATAGAGGCGGTTCTTGGTCAGGTCCTGCACCCAGTCGTGGGTCACGGCCAGGTAGTTGATCATGCCCAAGACCACGATCCAGAGGATCATCTGGATCGCCGCGCCCGTGCCATACCGGGCGCCCCGTTTGGCCAAGAATTCCCGGATCTCGGCCAGGTTGGTCAAGATCCCGATTAAAAGCAAGAGCCCGCCCAGAACCAGGTGCAAGGTGACGAGCAACGACCCTTGGCCCTGGATCATGCGGGCAAAGATGCCCAGGGCCGCGATCACCAACCCGCACAGACCCGTAATTTGAGTGATTTTTTTCATCTCGTCTTTTTCCCAGCCGTCCTCGAATCTTCGGGCGCTGCGCTCAAGCCGGGCTTAGCCCCAGCGCGCCGATTCCACCGAGTGGTTGGAGGCCGCCAGCCAGAACACGATCAGGCAGCAGAAATAGAGGAGGTCGCTCAACCGTAAAAGCCCGGTGGTCATGAAGTCGAAATGGTTTCCCAACGATAAATCCCGGACGATCTCGTTCAGGGGCACGCGCCAGCCGAAGAAGTGCACCACATCCAGCGAGGGCGCCGCCAACCCGATCGAGAAAAAAATTAACTCCAGCACCACCCCCAGAATAAAAGCCACGATCTGGTTTTCGCTCAAGGTGGACGCGAACAAGCCCATGGCGGCCAGCGCATAGGCGGAGAGGAACAGGGCCAGGTAACCCAAGAGCAAGGGCCCGGAGTCCACATTCGATCCCGCGTAATACAGGATGATCGTCGGGAACATGGCCACCGGTAAAAGCATGAGCGTGAGCAAAAACGCGGCGGCCAGGTATTTCCCCAGGACAATGTGGGAGGTCCGGATCGGGGAGGTCAGCAGCAACTCGATGGTCTTGAGCTTCTTCTCCTCGGCGAACAACCGCATGGTGATGGCCGGGACCATGATCAGGAGCAGGATGCTCAGGTTCTTGAACAAGGGGATCAGGATGTCATCTTCCAGGGTCCATTCCCGGACGACCTGGTCCCCCACCTTGTAGCCCTGGGTGTAGTTGGTGATCCGGATGAATCGCTCCAGCCCCTGGTAAAACAACCACCCCGACAGCGCCGTGAACCCGGTGAGCACCACGTAAGCCGTGGGCGAAAAGAAATAAGACTTGAGCTCCCGGCTGAAGATCGCCCGCACCGTCCTCATGCCTGACCCCCTTCCCCCGAAACCGCGGCCGCCGGCTCACCTTCGACCAGGCGCAGGAAGGCGTGTTCCAGGTCGCCCTCCCGGGTCAGGTTGGCCACCGTGTCGTCCCCCCGGATCTCGCCGCGATGGATGATGATCGCCCGCTGGCAGGTCAAGGTTACCTCATGCAAGATGTGGGTGCTCAGGATGATGGTGTGCGAACCCGCCAGGTTCCGGATCATGGTCCGGACCTCGGCGATCTGCTTGGGGTCCAGGCCGATGGTCGGCTCATCCAGGATCAGCACCGGCGGGTTGTGAATCAGGGCCTGGGCCAGTCCGGTCCGCTGCCGGTAACCCTTGGAGAGCTTGCCGATGCTCCGATCCCGCATTTCCGTAAGGCCGCACCGCTCGATCACCCGGTCCCGGTGTTCCGGGATCTCTTTCTCCGGCAGTCCCTTCAGCCGGGCCACGTAGTCCAGGTAGGATTTCACCGTCAGGTCGTGGTAGAGCGGCGGGTTTTCCGGCATATACCCGATCAGGCGCTGCACGGCGCGGGGATCTTCGGCCACGTCATGACCGGCGACACGCACCCGGCCGCGGCTCGCCGGCATATAGCCGGTGATGATCCGCATGGTCGTGGTCTTGCCCGAGCCGTTCGGTCCCAGGAAACCCACGATCTCGCCCTCGGCCACCCGGAAGTTCAGATCCTGGACCGCGAGGATCTCGCCGTAATACTTGGTCAAATGCTCGATTTCAATCATTGCCCACCCTTGATCGCTTAACGCTGCTTTGCAGCGGAAGCGTTATATAATAACCATATTCACCCCGCTGAATCAAGAGGATCAGGCTCTCCTGGTAGCGGCTGTTGACCACGGCCTGCCGGAACGGGTCCAGGCCAGCAATTCCGGTCTGGTTCACCCGCCGGATGATGTCCCCCGGCGCCAACCCGATCTGACCGGCCGGGCTCGTCGCCTCCACCTGCTCGACCACCACCCGGTTGGCGCCCTCCGGGCCCCCTCCCGCTTCTTCCCGCGCCTTCAACCCCAATTGTCGCCAAATCAAGTCGTCGGCCCGGGACAGGGGAAAATCTTCGGCCGGCACCGAGACCTCTCGAATCTTCCCGGCCCGAAAGACCCGAAGCGACACCCGGTCGCCCACCGTCACCGAACGCAGCAATTGCCGATAGTGGGCGAAATCCGCGACCGGCCGGCCCTGCAGCGCCTCCACCACGTCTCCCACCCGCACCTGGGCCCGCTCGGCCGGGCTCCCCTCCGCCACCCGGGTGATCACCACTCCCCCAGCGCCGCTGTAGTCGAGCGAGGACCGCAGCTCCGGGTCCAGGTCGCTTACCTCCAACCCCAACCACCCGGCCCGCACCTCGCCAAACCGGATCAGGTCGTCCACCACCTGGCGCGCCCGATCCACCGGGATGGCAAAACCGATCCCTTCCGCTTTTTGATAAATCGCGGTCGTGATCCCGATCAGCTCGCCCCGGATGTTGAGCAGCGGGCCGCCTGAGTTGCCCGGGTTGATCGAAGCATCGGTCTGGATCAGGTCGTGATAGACCCGGTTGCCGGAGCGGACCGAGCGGTGCAAGGAACTGACCGCCCCGGTGGTCAGAGTATGGCCCAGCCCAAACGGGTTCCCGATCGCGATCACCGGCTCCCCGATCATCAGGTCGCTCGAGCGGCCCGGCTTCACGAACGGCAGATTTTCCCGGCTGGAAATATGCAGCACCGCTAAATCCGACTGCGGGTCGGCTCCGACCACATCCGCCTCAAACTCCCGGCCGTCTTCCAAACTCACCACGATCCGGCTCGCGCCCAGGATCACGTGCTCATTGGTCAACACCAGGCCCCGCGCGTCAATCAGAATGCCCGAGCCCAGGCCCCCCTCCCGGCCGCGGCGGGAAGACCCGCCGGGAAAGTCCTGGAAAAATTCCTCCAACAACGAGTCGCGGGAGAGCCGGGAAAAGGGCGAGCGAGAATCCGCCGCCGCTTCCGACCGGATATTGACCACCGCCGGCGCCGTCTTCTGAAAGGCCTTGACCACCGGCGTCTCCCGGCTCGGCCTTTGCTCCCAACAACCCGCCACAACCGCGGCCAGGAAAAGCCCGGCCCAAAACCCTGGGCTCAGAACGCTTCTGCCCCAGATCGCCTTCAACCTTCTCCCCTGGCCCGGGCCCATGGCTTCAAGAGCCTTTGGCCAGGGGCCGCGGATTCGAAGAATTCTCCTGGTCGTCCTTGAAAAGGAAAAAGCGAAAGGTAAATCCCAAAACGATCAGGGCCAGGCCCACCACCAGGGTCACGTAACCCAGGCCGGAGAGGAACACTGTCCCCGGCTGGGTGTGCAACGCGTTCCACTTCAGGATCAGCCCCATCAGGGCTAAAGCCGCGCCCGCCAGTTTGATAAACGTCGGCATTGGGATGGTTCATCGCGCTAAAGTGTGGATGGTTTTTCTTTAGCGCGAACTTCCTTTTTCATTTTAGTCTTTTTTGCTCCAAAAAACAAAAGAAAAAGCAGGACGCGATTTTTCGCAGCCTGCTGATTGGTCAACCCCTGGGCCGGAAAGTTCCAGCTACTCCCCCTCTACCACGATCCGCCGGGACTCGACCCGCTCGCTCCGGGGCAAGACCACTTCCAGCACGCCGTTCCGGTAAGTCGCGGCCACCTTCTCGCGGTCCACCTCATAGGGCAGGGTGAAGCTCCGGCAAAACCTCCCATAGGACCGCTCCACCCGATGATACTGCTCCTCTTTCACTTCCCGGGTGAAACGGCGCTCCCCGGCCAGCAGCAGCCGCCGGTCCTGCACCTCCAGTTCAATGTCTTCTTGTTCCAGGCCCGGCAACTCGGCCCGCAGGACCGCCGCCTCGCCCCGGTCGAAGAAGTCCACCTTCGGCGACCAGGCACCCCGGCTCACCTGCAGGTCATGGCCCGCCCTGGAATTGAGATCAGCCTCAAACATCCGGCCCAGGTCATCGTGCAGGTTGATCAGGTCCTTGAACGGGTTCCACTTGCGAATGACCACGCTCGCTTCCTTTCCCGGCCACTGCCGCCGGCCACCCGGCCCGCAAGTCAGTTCGTGTCCTCGTACTCGGCCTCGATCACGTCGCCCGGCGCCTTGTCCCGGCCATTGCCGCCCCCCGGCGCATCCGTGCCCGCGCCTCCCTGGGGCCCGCCCGGCTGAGCCTGCTGCTGGTAGAGGATCTCCGCCATCTTGTGCGAGGCCTGCATGATCGCCTGCGCCGCCTGCTTCATCCGCTCGGCGTCGTCGCTCTCCATCGCCTTCTTCCCGTCCAGGAGCGCGCTCTCCAGGGCCGAAACCTCGTTCGCGCCCAGCTTGCCCCGGTGCTCGTTCAGCGTCTTCTCGGTGTTGTAGATCAGCGTGTCCAACTGGTTGCGCGCCTCCACCTGCTCCCGCTTCTTCTTGTCGTCCTCCAGGTGCGCATCGGCGTCCTTCACCATCCGCTTGATCTCGTCTTCATTCAACCCGCTGCTGGCCGTGATCGTGATCGTCTGCTGCTTGCCGGTGGCCATGTCCTTGGCCGAGACGTTGACGATGCCGTTGGCGTCTATGTCAAAGGTCACCTCGATCTGGGGCATCCCCCGCGGCGCCGGCGGGATCCCGACCAGGTGGAACTTGCCCAGCGTCCGGTTCTGGCCGGCCATGCTCCGCTCACCTTGCAGCACGTGCACCTCCACGCTGGTCTGGTTATCGGCCGCGGTCGAGAAGGTCTCGCTCTTCCGCGTGGGGATGGTGGTGTTGCGAGGAATCAGCACCGTCATCACCCCGCCCAGGGTCTCCACCCCCAGCGAAAGCGGGGTCACGTCCAAGAGCAGCAGGTCCTTGACGTCGCCGGCCAGCACCCCCGCCTGCACCGCGGCCCCGGCCGCCACCACCTCGTCCGGGTTGACGCCCTTGTGCGGCTCCTTGCCGAAGATCTCTTTCACTAACTGCTGCACCTTGGGGATCCGGGTCGAGCCGCCCACCAGCACCACCTCGCCCACCTGGTTGGGCTCAAGCCCCGCGTCCTTAAGCGCCCGCAGCACCGGGCCCCGGCTCCGCTCGACCAGGTCTTCCATCAACTGCTCCAGCTTGCTTCGGCTGAGCTTGATCGCCAGGTGCTTGGGCCCGCTCGCGTCCGCGGTCAAAAACGGCAGGTTGATCTCGGTCTCCATGGTGCTGGAAAGCTCGATCTTGGCCTTCTCCGCCGCTTCCTTCAGCCGCTGCAGCACCATCCGGTCCTTGCTCACGTCCAGACCCTGGTCCTTCTTGAACTCCCCGATCAAAAAGTCCACGATCCGCTGATCAATGTCGTCGCCGCCCAGGTGGGTGTCGCCGTTGGTGCTCTTTACTTCCACCACGTTCTCGCCCACCTCCAGGATGGAAATATCAAAGGTGCCCCCGCCGAAATCATAGACCGCGATGGTATGGTCTTTCTTCTTGTCCAGGCCGTAGGCCAAGGCCGAAGCGGTCGGCTCGTTCACGATCCGCTTCACGTCAAGCCCCGCGACCCGGCCCGCGTCCTTGGTCGCTTGCCGCTGGCTGTCGTTGAAGTAAGCCGGGACCGTGATCACCGCCTCTTTCACCGGCTGGCCCAGGTAGTCCTCCGCCGCCTTTTTCAGCTTCTGCAGGATCATGGCCGAAATCTCCGGCGGCGAATAGTTCTTGCCCCGGATCTCCACCTGCGCGTCGTTGTTGGGGCCCGTGACCACCTTGTAGGGCACCGTCTTCATCTCGCTCTGCACCTCGTTCGGGTGCCGGCCCATGAAGCGCTTGATCGAATACACCGTATTCTCCGGGTTGGTGATCGCCTGGCGCTTGGCCACCTGGCCCACCAACCGCTCGCCTTCTTTGGTAAAGGCCACCACGCTCGGGGTCAGGCGCGAGCCTTCCTCATTCACGATGATCTTGGGCTCGCCGCCCTCCAACACCGCCACCACCGAATTCGTGGTCCCTAAATCAATCCCGATCATCTTGCCCATGATAAACCTCCTCAAATAGCCTAACCAGGCACAATCCAAAGCTAAGCATCTTTCAGAGCCTTGTCAAGCCTTGCCCCTGGAACGATTCCAATTTTATTTCGCCAAGTTCCCGGCGCGATCTCCAATCACCATCCCCCCAAAAACCGCAACATACGTCCATATATAGTAAGGACAGGAGAATGAGGACCATGATTTTGGAACTGCTGCTTGCCATCATAGGCGTAACCTGTTATTATATAATGGTTTTTAGCTCATTCCCCTGGCCTGATTCGAGCTCAATGACTTTAGGAGTGCGGCTGGTCGTGCGGGTGGGGGCGCGGCTGACCGTTCGGCTGTCTTCGACCCTGTATTCGACCCTGAGGCTCAAACCCGAAGGGAGGCTCCGTTCGGCCTGAGCTCACGGCCGAAGGCAGACCGAAGGGAGCTCACGGCCGAAAGCCTCAGCCGCAGATGGGTGCGCCTTTCCGTCCCTAAAGCTTACCGATACGACCTCATAACTTACCAATACATCCTTACCCATGAGCAACCCCGAAGCCCGAAGAAGTGTGAATTGTGAAAGGTGAAGGTTGAAACCACCAACCGCCAACCGCGAACTGATCCGAGATTGCCAAGAGGCTTGAGGCTCTTCACCCTAACATACGACATACGATATACGGCATACCCTCTTCAACCCTCTTCAAACTTCTTTCTTGACAAGCCCTCGCAATTATGCCTTAATCGGCGCTAAGGAAATCTACCAGAATCTTAACCAGGCCCTCACGCCCTGTCCAAGAAAAGGGCAGAAAAGAGCACGGCAATGGAGAGGCCGCCGTCTCTAAATCAGGATCCCAGGATCCGCTACCAATCAAGCCGCCATGGCCAAAGGGCCCAAGTGCGGCTTTTTTAATTCAGGAGGAGGATTGGGCATGAGCACGAGAGAAAAGCTTTTAGCAACGTTAATGATGGCTTGGTCCATCGTGGTTGTTCCTCCAGCCCAAGCCTTGGAACTTCTTGTTCCGGACTTCCGGGTGGATCAGGACCCCGGGACGGGGGGGGCCCGTTACCCTTCCGTGGTTGTGGACGCGAACGATGTGTTCTTTGTGGTCTGGACCGACGGGCGGCGGCTCTCGAGCTCAGATATCTATGCCCGGCGATATGATACCCTGGGCAATCCACTGGGGAACGATTTCCGAGTGGACCAGAAACCCGATCCGGGATCTTCGAACAGGGCTGGGGTGGCGGCGGGCGCTAACGGTAATTTTATCATCGCCTGGAGCGATACCAGGCTTGACGGCGGCGGCAACATTTTTGCCCGGCGGTATGACGCGAATGGGACTCCCCTAGGCAACGAGTACCGGGTGGATCAGAATTCCTTCAATTTTTCCTCGCAGAGAGTAGCCGTCGCGGTGGATGCCAACAACCATTTCATCATCACCTGGGATACACATTTTATTGAGGAGATCCAGGACTCGGATATTTTTGCCCGGCACTACGACGCGGACGGGAATCCACTGGGGAATGAGTTCCGAGTGGACCAGGATCCAGGGTCCACGGACGCCAGCAACCCCGCCCTTGCCGTCGACCCCAATGGCAACTTCATTATTGTTTGGGATGATACGCGGAACGGCTTCCTGGACTTTGACATCTACGCCCGAAGATACAATTCCTCGGGATCACCGCT
>Ga0154610_1121_pt1 | contig 24128 bp, 22 predicted proteins | sample Rifle2008BG13ft_FD_116039 | JGI IMG/M metagenome (GOLD analysis project Ga0154610, IMG submission 116039) | Deltaproteobacteria bacterium RBG_13_61_14 | reverse complement strand
TGGACCGCGATTTTTTGGTCCGGCTCGAACTCCACAGCCGCGGCCTGGATTTCGGCCAAGGCCCGGATCACCTCCACCGCATTTTGCACTTTCTTGCCTTGTTCGACGATCCCGGCTCGCCGGACCGGGGGGAGCCGCTGGCGCCGGCCGCGGCCGCGGCCGGAGCCGCGATCGAGATTCACTCTCACTCTGAGATTGCAAGCCTTGCCTGAACCCGATAAAATGACAGCCATCAACGACGACGCCAGAGAAAGGAATGCACAATGTCCAGACTTGCCGTCGTAATCCTGGCCGCGGGCGAAGGCAAGCGGATGAAATCCGAGCGGCCCAAGGTGCTCCACGAGATCCTGGGCCGGCCCCTGGTAACTTAACATGGGGTCAGGCCCCAAAACTTAACAAACTATTGAAGATGATCCGCAGATTACGCCGATTCCACAGATTGAAGATAGAAAGAAATCATCCACCAAGGGACACGAAGGACACCAAGCAGTTTTCTCTCCCTGACACCTGACACGTGACACCTGACACGCTTTGGACAGGACAGGCATTCCTGCCTGTCAACAACTTCAATCACCGTGCACTGTCCACTCCCGACACCCTGACACCCCCTCAGCGCATCAGCTTATTTCCGAATTAAGTAAGGTGTCCCCCGAATTAATCACCAATTCTAATTCCTTCCACAGGGTATTGTCAATCGTCACCTCCACCCCCTGAGCGGATGGCATAAACCACACTAAGAAAATTATCATTTAACCTTGGTTGAAGTGTTATAATAATAGAAAATTATAAGCCGAGTGGTTCTTTCCAATAAGAATGAGGATAAAGAAGCCAAACGAGAAGAATGATTAGAGAAATGATAATCAGAGCCAGAGAAAATACCACCGCTTTTCGTGGCCATGAGAAGCGCTGCGCGATCCGATCACTCAACCAAGAGACGATAAAAGTAATAATAAAAGTATAACCAAAGTCCGTCAATAGTTCAGAGAAGAAATGATGCAAATAGGATGACCCCATTATATAGAGATGTGACTTAAAAAGAAGAGACGTAAGAAAAGAGATAATTAAGCATGTAACTGAAAGAGACTTAACTCTTATTTTGCCTCGATTTCTATTATAATAAAAAACCATACAGTAAAATGCAATCAATAATATTTCTGATAAGAAAATAGGAAATATAATTCTCCACATCCAATCGGGAATAAATAGGACTTTGAATAATAGAGTAATCCATAGCTTATATAGTTTAGGTATTATATCTAGAAGGTAACTCATGGCTTTACCTCACTTATTTCATTGGCAGGTATAGACGCCGGAAGGATAAAAGTGATGCACATGGAATTGGACAAAGAAAATGTTACCCACTCCGGAATTCAATTCGGGAGACACCATACTTAATACATGAATAAAGTAATACGAAGACATCGCACTATCTTTCGCTTCCGCCAACCTACGAAGTTCTCTAAAATGTTCACTATGTTCTCCTCATGCAATTTTTATTAGGTTCAAAACCTGGGTTTTAAATCTGACGTAATCATCCTCCGGAGGAAAATCATTCCAATTTGATCCTTTCCAGCCATATTTCCGCTTAGTCTTTTCACCTTCCTTCAGTAGCGTTTTAAATTGTTTCTTAATTTGATCCGATAGGGTCATGTCCTTGCTCCTTGGCAATTCTTTTCGACACGTGACGAAGAAGATCACTTTGTGCAATGCTTGATCGGCGCCATCTTAGCTCTTGCCCAAGAATTTGTCCTAAGGTTTCCCTCTCATTTTGTAAAAATCACTTCGCTCACCACCTATCCCAACCTCTCTCACATGATTCAGCGCTTTGGGGGTTCTGGTTTCAATCCCCGCTGTTTCAAGGCCGGCTCAATCTTCCGCTTCAGATCCGGCAGGTCATGCTCGACAATGTCCCAGATCTGGTTGGTATCTATGCCGAGGTAATCGTGGACCACCACATTCCGAAAAGCCGCGATCCCGTTCCAGTCCACGCCTGGGATGCTCGCTTTCAAGGAATCCGGCAGATAGCGGGTGGATTCAGCGAGGGTTTGCAGGTTGCGAAGGACCGCATCCTGGGTTTTGGTATCGGTGAAGAAGGCCTCCTTGCCTTCCTGGGTATAGGCTTCAATCCGCTGGATACATTCGGCAATATGGATGAGGTAGATATTCTCGTCTTTCACAGGGGCACCGCTTCCTGGAGCACTTTGTCCCGGATATACCAGTGAATGCCCTGTTCCGTGAAGACTTGAACTCTCCGATGGAGAAGATTTTCGAGCTCAGCCACCAGGCCGCCGGGAAAGAAAGGCGTATGCTTCGTTCCAATCTCGACCAACAAATCCACGTCGCTCTCCGGGCCGGCTTCGCCGCGGGCCAGAGACCCGAACACCCGGACATTATTGACCCCGTGTTTGCGGGCGATCCGGAGAATTTCTTCCCTTTTATCCTGCAACAGCTCTTCAATACCCATGGCCGGATCCTTTCATCCAGGCGATTCTGTTATTCAGTATAAAGTCTAAGTTCCGGGTTTGCAAGTCGCTCATTTTTTGCCGCTTTAGCGCCGCTGCCTCTTATAGCTTATGATTTCTATTTAGTGAAGATCACTTCACTCACCGCCTGCCCTTTGATGGTTTTTGTCTCGCCGTTACGAATGAACTGCACCTCCACCGGCCCGATGGCGCGGTAGTAGAACGGCTCGGCGATGAAGGTGTTAATCAGGAACTTGACCGCCCGGGTGCCGGCGCCCTTGTTCAACTTGTCCAGCACGTCCAGCGCCTCGACCACGGTCCGCGCGTCGTAGGTCGCCCGCGCTTTGGTCCCGTCGGCGCAGCGGACCTCATAAACGAGCGTCTGCGGATAAGGCTTCTTCCCCTGCTCCATCACCTTCACGTCCCGCTCAATCACGGTTACGTCAGTGGTGACGCAGACCACGCCCCGGTCGTCCAGGATCGAGGCGAGGTTGAAAGGCGCATCGTATTTCGGCGGGGTGGTGAAGTTGGAGAGGTTGATCGAGAGCTCCGGGCCAGTAAACTTCCAATTGTGCCAGACGTCCTCAAAGTCCGCGGCGTTGGCATTGTAATAAACATGGTCCACGTAGCCCCAGCCGCGGACCTCTTGCTTCTGGTCGTTCACGGTCACGATCCCGAAAACCGCCGGCCGAGGTGCGGGCAGGTTCTGGTAAAAGAACACGCCCTGGGCCGCGCCGAACTTGGCCTTGCCGTCGCCCAACTGAAAGCCGCGCATCTTGCCGGCAAAGGTGAGGTCCAGGCCCAGGCCCTGGTTATAGAGTTTCAAGTGGACGGTCCGGTCATCGCCTTCGAGCAGGTTCTCGCCGATCTGGAGCGCAAACCGGTCCTGGCTCCACTTCAAGTCCTCGGGCGCGAACTCGGCTTCGGTGGTGTAGCGGGTGCGGTCGGGCGCCACGATGGTGAAGCTCAAGGCCGGTTGGTGCTTTTTCAGCCCCAGGTTGGAGAGCATCAGGTTGACGTAGGCGAGGTGGCCGTCGTCGCCGATGGCGATGAAGAACCAGTTCTCGGTATACCAGAAAACGTCCATCAGGTGCGGGTTCATGTCCGCCACGGTGAGGGTGCGGACCCGGCCGGGCGAGCCGTCGGCCTCGCGGAACAAGGTCACCGGCTCGCCGGCCAGCGCCAGGGCCGCGGCCAGGACCAGACCCAGAGCCAAGACCGTTTTCGCCATCCGCATTTTCAAGCCTCCACCGGCGCGATCGGCTCTTCGAAATAGCGGTGCAGTTCGGCCGGCAGTTTTTTATAATCCGCGTTCTCGGCCATTAGCGGCGTCAGGTCGCGGCTGTTGTAGGTGTTAACGAAGAGCAGCACCTTGTCGGCCAGGTTCTCGCGGCGGGCGAAAGCGATCAGGCCGGCCAGGGTTTTGCCGGTGTAGGTGCCCTCGAGCTTGAGGCCCTCAAACTCTTTGGCCATATTGACCGCTTCCACCCCGAGCTTGGTGAAATGGGCATAACCCTTGCCGAAGAAGTCATCGAGGAACACGAAGTCGCGGCGGCTGACGCGGACGTTGGGGAAAGAGGGGTCGTAGCGGCGGAGCCGGCGGACGCAGGCGCGGGCCTGGTAAGTGACCATGTAAGGGTTGGCGCCCAGCTGGTCATAGACGCGCACGCCCACGCCGCGGGTGCGGAGGCAAGCGAGCTTGAGGCCCAGGACCAGGCCGGCGAAGGTGCCGCAGGAGCCGACCGGGGTGAAGACGAATTCCGGCTCGGGGATCAGGCCCTCGGACACCTGGCGGGCGATTTCCAGGCCGGCATTCACGTAGCCCAAGGCGCCGGTGGGCGAAGAGCCGCCGGCCCAGATCAGGTAAGGCCGGGCAATGGTTTCCGGACTGCGGTGGCTGAGCCAGACGCGGAGCATGCGCCAGGGCACCAGGAGCTCGTTGGTCAGGTAGTGCATCTTCAGGCCGAGGGCATGATCGCAGAGCAGGTTCTTGCGCGCATATTCCTGCACCGGCTGGGGCACGAACACGGCAAAGCTTTTAAGGCCGAGTTCCTGGGCGTAGAGGGCGGTGGCGAGCACGTGATTGGAGCCGACCGCGCCCAAGGTGAGGACCGCGTCGCGGCCCTGGGCCTGGGCATCGGCCAGAAGGAACTCGAGCTTGCGAACCTTGTTGCCGCCGTAGCGGACGCCGGAGAAGTCATCGCGCTTGACCCAGAGCCGCTTGAAGCCGAGGTATTCGCCCAGCTTGGCCATCGGTTCCACCGGGCTGGGGAACTGGCCCAGCGAGACCCAGGGAAGCATCTTCAGTCCCGGGTAATGTTGCACGAGCAGCGGGATATTCTTCGCCATCGTCACTCCTCTGCTTTTCAATCTATCAAAACCGTGCGAATTGGCAAGCTTGCTTAATCTAACATTTGGGGTCTGTTGCCCAAAAGCCAGCCGGCCTTTCCCTCCCCCTTTGAGGGGGGAGGGCCAGGGAGAGGGTGCTTGAATTGACGAGAAAAAATCACCCTCCCCTTCATCCCCTCCCCTCAAGGGAGGGGAGAGAAGTTCCGCAAGACGATTTGGGCAACAAGCCCTTAGGGTCTGACCCCAAATGTTAGATTAAGGGGTTGGCTTGCGTTTAGGGAGGGGTTTGCCTAGGATGTTTCATAGGGCACCGGTTCCAAAGCGGTGGCGCAAAGGAAAAGTCATGAAATACACGTTGGCGGAATTGGCACAAAAGATCGGTGGCCGAGTGGTCGGAGACGGCTCGGTGGAAATCAGCGGGGTCGGCTCCTTGACCGGGGCCGAGCCGGGGCAGGTGAGCTTCGTGGCTGATGCGGGCTACCGGGAGCGCGCCCGCCAGACCCGGGCCGCGGCCCTGATCGCGGCGAACGAGGATCTGGCGGACTTGAAGCCGCTGATCGTGACGCCGGAGCCTTACCGGGCCTTCGTGAAAGCGGCGGAGCTGTTCACAGAAACGGAGACCATCGTCCGCGGAGTGCACGCGAGCGCGGCGGTCCACGCCCAGGCCTTGCTGGGGAGAGAGGTGAGCATCGGCCCGGCCGCGGTGGTGGAGAAGGGGGCGCGGATCGGGGACCGGGTGATCATCGGCGCCGGCTGTTACGTGGGAACGGGCGTGGAGGTGGGAGAGGATTCCCGGCTTTACCCGGGGGTGGTGATCTACCCGGGCACGCTTCTCGGCCGGCGGGTGGCGGTGCATGCCGGGACGGTGATCGGGTCGGACGGGTTCGGCTACCTGCTGGGGCCGAAGGGCCACACCAAGAAGCCGCAGTTGGGCCGGGTGGTGATCGAGGACGACGTGGAGATCGGGGCCAATTGCGCGATTGACCGGGCGGCGCTGGACGCGACGGTGATCGGCGCCGGGAGCAAGCTGGACAACCTGGTGCACGTTGCCCACGGGGTGGTGCTGGGCAAGAACTGCGTGATCCTGGCGCTGGTGGCGATCGGGGGCAGCGCCCGGATGGGGGACAACGTGATCATCTCCGCCCAGTGCATGATCAAGGACAACGTGACCATCGGCAACAACGTCATGATCGCGGCCGGGAGCGGGATCCCGGACGACGTGGAAGACGGCGCGGTGATGTGGGGCTTCCCGGCAGTGCCGTTCGCCCGGGCGCAACGCATCTACGCCCGGTGGAAGCAGTTGCCGGAACTTTTCACCCGGGTGCGGGAGCTGGAGCGCAAACTGGAAGCAGCCGCGCCACTCAAGCCCAGGCCCAAACCCAAGCGAGCACCCGCTAAAAAATCCCGCCGGAAGAAGTAGCCTCCTCTGCCACGGGGTCCGAAGCCTCCGGCCTCAAGCCTTTTCGGATCAGCGCAGCCAGGCGGTGGCCTGGAGCCAGAAGAGATAGGTGAAGAGGCTCATGGTCCGGCAGTAAAAGGTGAAGTCGGACATCACTGGCAGGGTGTTGATGCCGAGTTCCTCGAGGCGGTCTTGCATGCCAAGCCGCTCCAAGACCTGGAGCCACTTTTTCCTTTGCCAGCCGCGGACCAGCACCGGCCGAAAGCCGAGGCGGAGGTAATGCTTGATCGCGGGCAGGCGGAAGGACTCGGTCTGGAGAAGCGCGCTCTGGAAGGTGCCTTCCTCGCGGAAGCGGTGCAGGCAGGCGAGCGACAGGGCGTGGCCCAGACCCTGGCCGCAGTGGGACCGGAGCACCCCGAGCATGTGGATAAAGCCGACCGAGGTGGCAATCCCAGGCCAGGTGAAGGCGCAGGCCGACCCCACCGGCCGCTCGCCGGAGCAGAGGAAGATGACCCGTTCGGGCCGAAAGCCGAAATGGGGCTTGAGCAGGGTGCGGAAGCGCTGCAGGTTCCAGTAGGGGCTGAAGGCCTGCGTCATCATTTCGCCCCAGGCTACCTCGTCACCGGGACGGTAAGGGCGCAATGTGTACCCCGGAGGCAAGGAGATGGGAGGCAGGTCGTCGAGAGAGGGCCGGCAGAGCTCGAGCTGGGGAAACTCGATCTCGGTGCGGCCGTGGACGCTTTCGCGGTTCATATTTTTAAGATATTACCACAGAGACACAGAGAGCACAGAGAAAGAAGAGAAAAAAATAATTTTCAGGAAGAAACGCGAGAAAGAGAGAACAAGAAAATCTCTGTGATCTCTGTGTCTCCGTGGTGAAAAATTCTCTTAAATGGCGTCCTCGCCGGTCTCGCCGGTGCGGATGCGGACCGCCTCATCCACCGGCAAGACGAAAATTTTGCCGTCACCCACGCGGCCGGAATGGGCTGCCTCTTGAATCGCCTTAACCACGTCCGAGACCAAGGCGTCGGGCACGACCACTTCGAGCTTGATCTTGGGCAGGAAGTCCACCACGTACTCGGCGCCCCGGTAAAGCTCGGAGTGGCCTTTCTGCCGGCCGTAGCCCTTGACTTCGCTGACCGTGATGCCCTGGACGCCCACCGTAGTCAGGGCTTCCTTGACTTCTTCCAGCTTGAAGGGCTTGATAATCGCTTCCACCTTCTTCATCGGCGTTGCTCTCCTGATTCACCTAGCCGTCAGTTTCCCTGCCAGGCTGTTCAGGCCCAGGCTTTTGCATCGTTCCGGACTCGGCCAGCCGCAGTCATCCAGGCCCCGGATCTCGTAATATTCCTGGCGCATCAGGTCCAGGTCAACTTGCGATTTTGCATGGGGCCCTTCCGCAGGAGGGTTGAGGAGTTTTGGCGGAAGCCGGTCGTGCTCGGCGGAGATCCCTTGCAGGTTGGTGATGCCCCGCAGGAGCGTCCAGATCCGCCGGCCGATGTTCAGCATTTCCGGAAGGTCGTAATCAAACCCGGTCGCGCCGCGGAGCATGGCCAGGTAGCTCTCGGGCTTGATGCTGACCTGGACGAAAATGCAGATCACGGCCGCATCGGCCTGCGCGCCCAGGTCTTCGGCAATAGCCGCGAGCCGGGCCGCATCTTCGGAGCTCTGGGCCTTGATCTTGGCCGGCACTCCCACCGAGGCGTGGAGGTAAAGGTTCGAGAACAATTGCACGCCCAGGTGCTTGATGTGGCAGGCGCCGCGGGGCGACATGGCGTAAAGGATGCCGAGGCCGTGGAAGGCGCGCGGGTCGTGGGCCGGCGCCTCCAGGCCCTTGACCGTGGTGAGATATTTTCCCGCCTCGGATCCAAAATGCCTGGCCATCCGTTCCGAGCCTTCGGCCAAAAGCCCGCCGAAGCCCTGACGTCGGGCGATTTGGGGCAAGAGTTCGAGCACCGCTTCGATGTTGCCCCACTCGAGCTTGAGCCCGCCGGTGTCTTTCACGCCGATGATCTCGTTCTCCCACAGGTCCATGGCCAAGGCGAGGGAAGCTCCGCAGGAGACGGTGTCCAGGCCCAGTTGATTGCAGAGGGTGTTCACCCGGATGACGGCTTCGAGATCATGGTTCATCAGCATGGTGCCGAAGTTGGCCACGGTCTCGTATTCCGGGCCCGGCACTTCCCCGGTCTGGTATTTCCCTTCCTTGACCGCGACGTTGCGCTTGCAGGCGATGGGGCAGGCGTAACAAGCCGAGCCACGGGTGAGATATTTTTCGGTATAAGGCTTGGCGCCGATGGTGTCGGCGGCCTGAGGGTCCAAGCCCAAGCTCCAGTTCTTGATGGGCACGTCACCGGTGTGCAGCCCGAAGGCCAGGCCCACGTTGGTCCCCATGGCTTTCAGGCTGTTGGCCACTATCGCCTTTTTCAGCTCCTCCCGCACCTGCTCGCCGGCGGCTTTGCTTTCCTCGGGCTTCGCCGGCTCCACTTTCTTCGTCCCCCGCACCGCCACGGCCTTGAGGTTCTTGGAACCCGTGACCGCGCCCAGGCCGCAGCGGCCGATAAAGTCCCCGCGATCGTGGGCAATGGCGGCGAAGCGCACGCGGTTCTCTCCGGCCGGGCCGATCGAGCAGACCTGCACTTTGCGGCCCGCGCGGTATTTCTCCTGGAGCCGGGCCTCGGTCTCCCAGGTGGTCCGGCCCCAGAGCTCGCGGGCGTCCTCGATCCGGATCTGATCCTGATCCACGTAAAGGTAAACCGGCTGGGAAGCTTGGCCCTCGATGATGATTCCGTCCAGGCCGGTCCATTTCAGCTCCGGCCCGAACCGGCCGCCGCAGTTGCCGAATCCCCAGATGCCGGTGAGCGGCGAGCGGGCGCAGACCGTGAAGCGGCCCGAGCCGGGGAGATTCGTGCCGTTCAAGGGTCCGGCCAGGAACATGAGAGGGTTTTCGGGAGAGAAGGGATCCGCGGCCAGGTCGTAATGGTCGAGGTAAATCTGACTCCCGATCCCGACCCCACCCAAGAGCGCACGCACCATGCCTTCCTCCACGGAGAGGTGATCCACCTTGCCCGTGGTCAGGTTGACCCTGGCGATTTTTCCCCAATAGCTCGGCATGGTCGTCTCCTTCCGGGCCGCTCGGGCCGCGGCGCTTAGAGCGGAATGTTCCCGTGCTTCTTGGGCGGGTTCTGGTCGCGCTTGTTTTGGAGGAGCTTGAGGCCCGCGATCAGCTTGGGCCGGGTGTCCTCGGGCAGGATCACCTCGTCAATGTAACCCAGTTCCGCCGCCTTGTAGGGGCTGGCAAACTTGGCCCGGTAATCGGCCACCAGCTTCTCCTTGGTCGCGGCCTTGTCCGCCGCTTCCTTGAGTTCGTTCCGGAAGATGATGTTGACCGCGCCCTCCGGTCCCATCACCGCGATCTCGGCGGTGGAGAAGGCGTAGTTGAGGTCGCCCCGGATGTGCTTGGAACTCATCACGTCGTAGGCCCCGCCATAGGCTTTGCGGGTGATGACTGTGATCTTGGGGATGGTGGCCTCGCAGAAGGCGTAGAGGAGCTTGGCGCCGTGGAGGATGATGCCGGCGTACTCCTGGGCCGATCCGGGCAGGAACCCGGGCACGTCCACAAAGGTAATGATCGGGATGTTGAAGCAGTCGCAGAAGCGGACAAAGCGGGCGCCCTTCTTGCTCGCTTCGGTGTCGAGCGCGCCGGCCTGCCAGGCCGGCTGGTTGGCGACGATGCCCACCGAGTAGCCGCCGAGGTGGGCGAAGCCCACCACCAGGTTGCGGGCGTAGCCCTGGTGCACCTCGAAAAAGTGACCGTCGTCCACCACGGCGGTGATGACGTCCTTGATGTCGTAGCCCTTGTTGGGGTTGTCCGGCACCACGGTCTTGAGCGATTCCTCCCGCCGGTCGGCCGGATCCGCGGTGGGCTTGAAAGGCGGGTCTTCGGTGTTGTTCTGGGGGATGAACTCCATCAGCTGGCGGATCAACTCCAAGCAGTTCTCGTCGTTCTCGGCCACGAAGTGGCAGACCCCGGAGCGGGTGGCGTGAGAGTCGGCGCCGCCCAGGTCTTCGTGGCTGATCTCCTCGCGGGTCACGGTCTTGATCACTTCCGGCCCGGTGATGTACATGTAGGAGCTCTTGCGCACCATGAAGATGAAGTCGGTAATGGCCGGCGAATAGACCGCGCCGCCGGCGCAAGGCCCCATGATCGCGGAGATCTGGGGGACCACCCCGGAGAAGAGGGTGTTGCGCAGGAAGATATCGGCGTAGCCGGCCAGGCTTTCGACTCCTTCCTGGATGCGGGCGCCGCCGGAGTCGTTGAGCCCGATCACCGGGCAGCCGGTCTTGGTGGCGAGGTCCATGATCTTGCAGACCTTTTTGGCGAACATGCCGGAGAGCGAGCCGCCGAACACGGTGAAGTCCTGGGAGAAGAGATAGACCGGCCGGCCGTGGATCAAGCCGTAGCCGGTGACCACGCCGTCGCTCAGGAACCTCTTCTTGTCCATGTCGAAGTCGGTGCACCGGTGCACCACGAACTTGTCGGTCTCGACAAAGCTGCCGGGGTCGCATAAGCGCTGGGCGCGCTCGCGCGCGGTCAGCTTGCCTTGTTCGTGCTGCTTTTTGATCCGGTCTTCGCCGCCGGCCAGTTCGGCCTCGGCGTGTTTGGCCTGAAGCAACTGCAACTGTTCTTCCCGAGTCATGGTTACTCCTTCCTTATCGGTGGACGGCGATCTCGCGGGTAATGAAGCGCTTGAGCCGCATCTCCGCCGTCTTCTCGTCCAGGGGCAGGTCTTGCAGCTCGGCCCGGTTGCCGAGGTGGCCGAGAGTGGTCTCCACGAAGATCTTGAAGAACTTGGACTCCATCTTGAAGCGGTCGAGCCGGTCCATGAGGTGGAGGTCGTCAGGGGAAAGCGATTGGATAAAGTCAAAATATTTCCGGAACTCGATCAAGTCGCCGTAACGGAGCAGGGGCAGGGTCTCCCGCTCCAGGTAGCGGATGAAGGTCTTCTGCAGGTGGAGATACTTGATGTAGGTGGAGAGGGTAGCGCCCTGGATGGAGGTCTCGGTGATTTCCTCGAACTTGTCCATCAAGGCGCGGAACACCCAGAGGTCCTCCCGGATCTTCAACGACTGCTGGCGCTTGGAGACAAAAGAGGTGAAGATATCCTCGCCCTGCAATTCCGGCGCGAACAGGCGGACGAGCAGGACGATGCTCTGCTGGAAAAAGTTCTGCAGGACCCCGTGGCTGTTCTCGATGGCGGTGCGCAGGGCATCGGGATCCGCGGGCTGAGCGGTCTTTTGCAGCTCGGTCTGGTAGATCTTTTTCATCTCCATACCGATCTGGAAGGCGAGGGAATCCGCCAGCCCGAGGAACTCGGGGGTCCGGGGATGGGGGTTCCGCTTCAGGTTCTGGGCCAGATTGCGCTCCATGAATTCGGTGAGGTGCCGGGCTTCCGAGGCGATCAGGGCGAAAAAGAGCAGCGAGCTCTTCAAGGTTTCCGGCTGGTCGGTTTGGGGGTCAATGAAATGGAGGTAGTGGAGCAGCCGGTAAAAGGCGAGGAGCACCACGCTGAAGCCTTTTTGCAGTTCGGGATCGGAGATGGCTTTGACGATCCGGGAGATGAGGCGGTTGCCGATCCGGTCGTATTCGGGCCGGAACATGACCTCGCCCACCGGGCTGAAAAAGCGGTTGGAGGCGACCTCGCGGCTGATTAAAGAGCCGAGGTTGTAAAAGAGCGAATAGGGGACGCGCTTGAGCTGGATCAGCCCGTGCACGATCTCGCGCAGGTTGAGGAAACTGGAATAGAGCAGGAACAGGCTGTCTTCGGGCCGGTCCTGTCTCAGGCTCACTTCCCGCCAGCGGTTGCGGGCCAGGTCATCGAGCAGTTGGGCCTCCACGTAGCGGCGGAACTGGTAGTCGTGGCGGTGGCTGTCTTCCAGGAGCCGCTGGGCCAGGCGGGTGACCCGGTCCACGAAGCCCTGGACGATCTCCAGCTCGCTCAAGAAGTTGAAGCTGACCACCTGTTCCATGTTGGCAATGGGCAGGTTCTGGATGTTGAAGAAACGGTCGAGCCCCTTGAGCAGAATCTCCAGCTCAAACAGCATCTCTTCCTTGAAGTCCAGCTTGAGCCGATCCAGCCATTCCTGGCGCTGGCGGACGATCGCTTCAAGTTCTACCTCCAGGGGAGGCGGGTGGGCCAACGTACTCATGGGCCTTGCTCGCCCCTTATCATAAGGGTTTTTGCAAGGAATTCAAGCGATAAGCCCGTGGCGCGCAAGACGGCAGTGGCCCGGAGCACCAATCAGACTGGTAAGCTTGGGGCTTCCTGCTCCCCGAAAAGGAGAGCCAATGCGGCTACCCCGTGGGTTATTCAAGCACGAACGTGATGTCGAGGGTGACCTCGTATTCCTTGATCTTGCCCTGCTCAAGCCTCACCGCGTGGCTGAGGATGTCAATGCGGGTGAGGCCGCGCAGGGTCTTGTTGGCCCGCTTCAGGCCCTCGTCGAGGGCATGCTCGAAACTCTTCGGCGAGGTGGCGGTAATCCGGGTGATCCGTTCGACAGCCATGAGAAGTCACCTCCTGTGGAATGGGGATGGCCGGGAATACACTTCAGCCCCGGGTGAATCATCGGGGATAAAATATACCGTCTCGAGGAAAATGTCCATCGCTTCCCGGGTGAGCAGGTGCCCGGCCGGACTGCGCTCGCGGATCACCTGGCGCTCGAGCCGGCGGAAGCCCGGGACCGAGTCGGGGTCCACCTCGATCCGGTCCAGCACCCCCCGGCGGAAAAGGAACTTGCCCCGGCTCTGGATCCCGCTGCAGGCAATGGTCTTCGCGTCCAGCGCCTTGCAATCCTGGTAGGCCGCTCCGAAGGGGCTTTTACCGCGACCCAGCTCGCGGCCGCTGGAATCCCACAAGTAGATATCGCGGGCGTCCCAGTTAAAGCCCACCACCCGGTCGCCCGGCGCGGCCAGGGCGCCGATGTGGTCGGAGACCTCGAAGGAGGACCGGGGCTTAAGCGTCTCGGGATCGAGGCAAAGCACGCGCGCGCTCGAATGCGGACGGTATTCCGCCGCCGCCACCCAGAGGCATTGTCCATCGTAGTCCAGGCCGGAAGGGTGGTAGCGGGGTCCTTCGGTCAGGTCCACCGCTTCGGGTTCCCTGGCGGCGAGCGCTCCCTCCGGCCAGGTCATCCGCAAGAGCCGGGCCCGATGGCCGGACTTGTCCACACAGCTCACGAACAAGGTCTCGCCCCTGAGCTTCATGCCCTGGGTGTGGCACTCCTGCTCAAAGGCAAGCGGTGTGGCCGCCAACAGAGCCAGGGCAGCGAAGACAATCATGTCCCGCCTAGCTCTTTGGCCCGGGCCTCCACTTCGCGCATCACCCGGAGCATGTTGCCGCCCAGGATCTGGTGGATGTCCTCCGTGGAATAGCCGCGGGCCATCAGCTTGGCGGTCAGGTTGGGAAGCTGGGAGGCATCGCGGAGCCCCTTGGGCATGGAGACGAAGCCGTCCCAGTCCGAACCCAGTCCCACGTGGTCAACCCCGGCCACTTTCACCGCGTGGTCAATATGGGCGATTACCTCGTCAATCGTTCCGGTCAGCCCGCTGCGTAGATAAGCGGGGTAGTAAATGATCCCGATGATCCCGCCGGTCTGGGCGATGGCGCGGAGCTGGTCGTCGTTGAGGTTGCGGTGGTGAGGCCGGAGAGCATAACAAGCGGTGTGGGTATTTATCACCGGCGCTTTCGCCGCGGCCAGGATATCCCAGAAAGTCTTCTCGTTGGCGTGGGAGGTATCCACCATGATGCCCAGGCGGTTGCACTCTTGCACCACTTCGCGGCCGAAATCGCCGAGCCCGATGTCTTTATCCGCGGGGTTCTGGTCCGAGCCGGCCCAGGCAATCGAATGCTGATGGACGATGCCCAGGTAGGCGGCCCCGCGCTGCCGGTATTCGCGCAGGTGATCCAGGCTGTCATCGAGCATGTGGCCGCCTTCCAGCCCGACCAGGAGCGCGATCTTGCCTTCCCCGGAAATCCGCTCGATGTCGTCCGCGGTGCGGGCCAGGGCCGCGGTCTTCGGATTCTGCTTCAGCACCCGGTCCAGGGTGTCGAACATGGCAAGCACGTCGGGGTAGCAATGGCCGGACTTTTCGGTCAGCGGGTGGATGACAAAGCCCAGGAAGATGGCGTCCAGCCCGCCTTCTTGAGCGCGGGGGATATCCACCTGGGTCAGCAAGGGATCCCAGAAATAAGGCCGCAGGTGATGGCGCTTCCCGTAATCATAATGCAACGTGCGGACATACATCAAGGTATCGCTGTGGAAGTCCATGGCGATGGCCGGGTCATGCACCGCCCGGACTTCCTCCGATACCTTGACCTTAGTCGTGGGCTGGCAGGCGCTCTGCCCGAGCGCGAGCGCGGTAACCAGGATCCCGATAAATTTCTTCATTTTTCCCCTCCTGTTTCATTGATCCGGTAATCGGAAAAGTTGATGGTCAACGGACCGCGGAAAGTTTTGTCACCCTCTTTGCTTCTTTCCTTGAAGACATACTCCAGGCTCTGCACCAACCAGCAGCCCTGGACCTGCTGATATCGGAGGTGCACTTCGGAGACGACTTGTTGCTCAAGCGTGGTCCCTTTCTGCAGGGTGATCAGGTCGGTGAGCAGCAGGTGATGGCCTTCCTCCCGATAGCTCGGGACCGTGGTCGAGACAAAGTCCCGGCTGTAATATTGTTTGCTCACGATCTTGAAGGTCTTGTCCACAATCACCGCATACTTGGTAAAGTCCGATTGGGAATCCTTGTTGATCCCGATCAGCCGATACTTGTCTTCCCAGGGTCCGAAACCGACGTTGAAGGGTTGGAAGTTCTCCTCCTCGGTGGGAGGGACCACCAGGATCTCGGTGCCGCCGAACGCCTTGTCCAGAAAAGCGCGGAGCTCTTTCTCGCTCTCCGGCACGCTCAGGTATTCGTAGCGGCCGCCCTCCTTTACGTCCCAGACAAAGCGGATTTGCAGGGGAAGCATCTCCAGGAGATACAGGGCCGCGTCCGCGCTTTCTTCGGCTTTTTTCTGAAAATGCTCGTCCAGGTGCGGGCAGCGGACCGCGGCCGTCAAGTCATGGATCCCTTCCCGCTGCGGATAGTAAATCCGCGCATCCACCCGGGCGACGGCTTGCTCGGGAGTGCTCGGCATCCGGGAACAGCCGGAGAAAAACAGGCCGAGGAAGAGCAATCCTGAAATGGCGGTTCTCATGGTTCCTTCTTTCCTTGGTGGGTCCGGATGGCTTCCAGCGCCGATTGCACGTGCTCCTGGATCGCGTGCCCGGGATAACGCCGCTGCAGGTAATCGAACATGGCAGAGGCCGGTTCCGGCTGCTTTAGTTTATTTAAGAGCAAAACTCCGGCCGAGTAAAGCGCCTTGGGAGCCAGCTCGTCTTCCGGCTCCTTGGCGGCAAAAGCGCGATAGGCCTGGGCTGCGGCCAGCCACTCCCGGCGCTCTTCCAGGAGCCGGGCCAGGCGGTATTGATTGCGGCCCGGCGCCGTTGCCTCCGGGGCCACCTGCTGGAGCAGGCGGTAGCGCGCCAGCGCGTCCTCCGTATGCCCCAGATCCAGAAGCGCGCCGATGATCACCCCCTGGTGCGCATTGGCTTCCTCCACCCGGCCCATCCGCTGCAACACCTGTTGCAGCTCAAAATGCACATCCAGGTTAAGCGGAAAATCCGTGGCCGCCCGCAGCAGGTGTTCCCGGGCTTCGTCCAGCCAGCCCACCTTGCGCGCCTCGATGCCCCGCACCAGGTCCTGGGGCCGATCCGCTTCCTTGGCCGCGGCCCGGGCGGCCTCGGACTTTTGCCAGTCCCGCTCGTCCTGGTGACGAAGCTCTTTGGCAATTACCCGCTGCTCGACCTGGAAATAGCTGAAGCCCGCGGCCACCGCCATGCCGAAGGCAAAGCCGCCGATGTGGGCCCAGAAATTGGTGCTCGCGTTTTCATTGAAATAATAGAGGCCGTAATAAAGCTGGCGGGCGAACCAGGCGCCGAGGGGCAGCCAGACCGGGAGCGAAAAGACGCGGGTGATGAAGAGGAAGCGGAGCCGGGTATTCCAGAAGCGGATCAGGAAAGCGCCCATCACCGCGGAGATGGCCCCGGAGGCGCCGATGCCGGGCATATCCGCCCAGCAGCCGCCGGAGCGGACCAGGTAGTCGGCCAGGTCGGCGGCCAGCCCGCCGGCCAGGTAAAGGGCCAGGAAGTATTTTCGGCTCCAGACGTTTTCCAAATTACAGCCGACCAGCCACAGGTAATACATGTTCCAGAACAGGTGCCAGAAGCTCCCGTGCAGGAACATGGAGGTGAAGGAGGCGACCAGGTCGGGAGCCGCGGGCCGGAAGCCGAAGCGGAACCACATCATCCGGTCGCGCTTGTCCAGGAACTTGAGGCGGGCCTGATGCCATTCCAGGTATTCTTCACTGTCCTGGGGCACCACCTCGCCGGCCTCGAGGGCGCGATGGAACTCGCACTCCCATTTTGCGCGATCCCGGGGCGACATTTTTTCGAGCGCTTTTTCCGGATCTTCTTTGTCCTGCTTTTCGGCCCAGATCCTGACCAGGGGAGCCTCGTATTTAGCCAGTTCCATCTCCGGCCCGATCAGGGGCACGATTTGGAAAAGTTGCAGGCTGAAGGAGGTGAAGTAAATGACCGTATTGATGATGATCAGGCCGAGGGTGATTTTGGGGATGCGTTGGCGGAGCTTCTCGTGGCCGAGGGGGAGGAGGAAGAGGAGGAGCAGGTTAATTAAATCAATCAGGCTGGACATGGCCGGGGCCTAGGGAGCTGGGATTTGTTTGAGCAAGTTTTGCACATGGGGGACCAGCTCGGTGGAAGGGTAGCGTTGCAGGAGATACTCCAGGATTTTGCGCGCGTTCTCCGGCTGGTTCGCCTGCTTGAGCAGGATCTCGCCGCATTGATACAGGGCCTTGGGCGCGCGGGAATCATCGGGGTAACTGACCGCGAACTGGCGGAGCACGGTGGCGGCTTCGTAATAATTCTCTTTTTCCCGCAGCCCTTTGGCCAGGGCGATCATGATCCGGGGGTCGAGGGCCAGCGCCGGAAAGGCGTTGCGGATTTCCTGGAAAGTCGTGTGCGCGCCGGCGACGTCTCCCCGGCGCAGGCTCAAGTTGAGGAATTTATTCCCCCAAAAAGCGGCCCCGGACTCGTCGCCCCGTTCCCGGGCCAGGTCGAAGAGGCCCCGCGCCGCCTCGGGGTTGTCCGGCTCGTCTTTGAGCACCGATTGGAAGCTCATCTCCGCCCGCTCGAAGGCGCGCCCCTTGAGCGAACGGAAACCTTCAAACAGGTCGGGATGAACCTGCGGCTCCGGGGCCACGGGCGCCGGTGCCGCCGGGCGGGGCTCCCGGGTATCGTGCCACCAGCCGAGCTGGAACCGGCATTGGTAAGCCAGGTAGCCGAGCACGTGGCCGGCCACGATCAGGAAGTAGAAGTCCACCGTGCTGTTGATGAAATACTTGATGACCCCCGCGAAAAAGCCGCCGCCCAGGGCCAGGTCCATGAAGCGAAGCGCGATCCAGACGATCACGGAGGCGGTCTCCAGGATGATCATGAAACCCAGGGCGGCCAGGTATTCCTTGGGGATCTTCATGATCTGGCCGAAGATGATGACCGGGTTCCAGGCGTTCATCACGCTGCGGAACACGCCGAGCAAGAGCAGGCCCATGGGCAAAATGGCGAGCCCGACCAGGCCGAGCAGGCCCAGGACCGCGAGGACGGCCGGGCTTTTCAGCATGGCGGCAAAGGTTTCCAGATCAAATCCGCTGACGCCGAGGAGGATGAACAGGAAGACGACCACGGGCATGAAGACCACCAGGGTGGTGAGCATGAACTGGATGGTGGGCCAGGTCAGGTCGTTGATCCCGGAAATGGAGGCCCACTCCGGGGGTTTGAGATTCCCGGCCTCGGATTTAGAAATGACCAGGTAAAAATAGGAGATGACCAGGCCGGAATAGATGATCCGCAGGCCCATCGCGCCCATCAGGCCGATGATCCCGCCCATCATCATCCCGATCTGGGCCAGCCCCAGCAGCACCACCGCGACGAACCCGATCACCATAATCCGCATCCAGCCGTCGTCCTGGAAGGGATATTGGAAGATCTCCGGCAGCCGGTTCCAGAAAGGCGCCGGCGGCTGGTATTGGGCCACGGACAGGACTTTATCCCGGCACTTCGGGCAGACCTCCACCTTGACGTGGCCGAACATCTTGACGTCCACACAATCCGCGCAAAAGCCCACGCTACATTGCGGACAATACCAGTCTTCGGCGCGCTGGGGATGGTTGATACAAGGCATGGCGAAACCTTACCTTAAGTTTCCAGAGCCTACCACGATTGGCAGGGAGGCTCAAGACCTTCCTCATTGAAATGGGCCCAAACCAGTTGGTATCGTTTTTCGGTTGGTAGGGGCAGGGCTTGCCCTGCCCATCTGCGCAATTTGATTGGGCGCGGCAAGCCGCGCCCCTACATCGGGAAGGCAATTATTGTTTGGGCTACAGGCCCTCAAAGCCTGTCCCGAGTCTTGGCGGGATGGCAAGAGGCAGGAGGCCAAGCGTTCAATTTTTGATTTTGGATTGCGGATTTCGGATTTGCCAAGGACCGCCCAATCCAAAATCTTAAATCTGCAATCCCCAATTCCTTAAAAACTGCAACAAACTTACAATAATGGGGAAGGATGAAGAGTGAAGGATGAAAGGTGAAGAGTGAAGGCTGAAATGAAACGATGGTTCGAGATGCTAACCTGGCGATTTATAATGGCTTTTTTGATTTATTTGGCCGAGAGCACGGATAGGGGCGCGACTGACCTCAGCCGCGCACAACTTCTTGGAAATTCTTGCAAAATTCCCAAAAATATTTTCCCTCAAGGTCATCTTGAGTGCGATCTCGAAATGGGTGCCAAATTGGGCCCCCATAACGACCCGTCACCTGTCCGAATCGTCCTTACTACGACACGATTCTCCCTTATCCAGACGCCTTCCGCACCCATAAAAACACCATCCGCCCTTACCAGGACACCATTCGCACTTACTACGACATGATCTTTTCCGCAACGGAAAAGGTGGCAGGGTGCAAGGGTGGCAGGGTTAATCCCCTTGAACTTGAACGTGAACTTGAACTGATTCCCTCTTTTCCCTTTGCTCCTTTGCGCCTTGGCGTGAAACCTCTTTTCCACAGATTCCGCAGATTTTCTTGTCCAAAACCTGAGGTCGAACCAGGAACCCGGCACCGTGAACCAGGAACCAGAAACCAGGAACCAGGAACTGCTTACTGTTCACTGCCTTATGTGTAAACTGAAGCTCTGACCTCGCTCCCATTGTAAATTTCAAGGACCTTTGTTAGAATCCTTCAATATCTGGCTAAGCAAAGGTTGGTTATCTTTATAATGGCGCCAGAGGACTAAGGAGGGCGGATGAAAAAGTCTAAAATGGTTTTCGGCTTGGTTCTGGGCTCGATCTTTTTCTTGATGGGCGAGACCTGTGATTCTTCCGGCGGCGGAGGATCAGGAGGAGGAGGCGGTCAAAGCCCGGTGACCACGGGATTTCCGCCCAGCCCGGAGCAGCAGATCCGGGCGTTGCAGGCCCAGGTGGCGGACCTCCAAGAGCTGGTCGCGGTCTTGCAAACGCAACTGGACGGCTTGGCCACTCAAAGCGGCTCGGACCTGACCGCGCTGGAAGGACGGGTGACGACCAACGAGAATAACATCTCGGCGAACGCGGTGGACATTGGCATTAATGCTTCTGATATCTCCACCAACACCGGCAATATCGCGGCCAACGCCACCAACCTCAGCAATGAGGCCTTGACCCGGGAATCTGCAGATACCGCGCTCGGAAACCGGGTGACGCCGCTGGAGACCAAGTTGGCCAATGTCAGCGTTTCCGGCACTGACTTCATCTTCACCGGAGTCAATGTTCATGTGAGGAACGGCCTTGGCGCTACAGATACCACCAACTCCCTGGGCAACCTGATCATCGGCTACAATGAGGATGTTGACGGCGACACCCGCACTGGCTCGCACAACCTGGTGATCGGCCCCGGTCATAGTTATTCTTCTTACAGCGGCCTGATCGCGGGTTACGATAACAACATCTCCGGCATTTATGCCAGCGTCAGCGGGGGACATAGCAACACCGCCAGCGGCTGGTATTCCAGCGTCAGCGGGGGAGTATACAACCTCGCCAGCGGCCTTTCTTCCAGCGTCAGCGGGGGAGGATACAACACCGCCAGCAGCGAGGAGTCCAGCGTCAGCGGCGGAGGGGCCAACACCGCCAGCGGCTTGTATTCCAGCGTCAGCGGGGGAGGATACAACACCGCCAGCGGCGGGACGTCCAGCGTCAGCGGGGGAGAGGCCAACACCGCCAGCGGCAATTGGTCCAGCGTCAGCGGGGGAGTATACAACCTCGCCAGCGGCACTTCTTCCAGCGTCAGCGGGGGAAGGATCAACACCGCCAGCGGCAATTGGTCCAGCGTCAGCGGGGGAGAAAACAACACTGCCAGCGATTATTATGCCAGCGTCAGCGGGGGCCAAAACAATCAGGCCACCTCGGATTGGTCCTCAATCAGCGGCGGCGCGGATGGATGGGTAGGCGATTGGGGCCTGTTTAACGGCGATCACGACTGGGAGGGCGGAGATCTGCTGTGGTCTGATTACTAATCCGACCCCAGGCCTTTGGGCCAGTGGCTTGCCAACACCGCTAGCCCAGAATATTGCAGCGTCAGCGGAGGATATATTAGCTACGCCATCGGCCCTTATTCCAGCGTCAGCGGGGGCTTAAATAAGACTGCCAGCGGTGGATGTTCAAGCGTCAGCGGGGGAGAAAGCAACACCGCCAGTGGTGGAGCTTCCAGCGTCAGCGGGGGCCAACACAATCAATCCACCTCGGATTGGGCTACGATCAGCGGAGGCTCCGGCCAATGGCTCGGGGATACCGCCCTAATCAACGGCGATTATGACTGGAGAGGGGGATGGTTCTACTGGACTGATTTCTAGACATCTTCCGACTCCTCTTTAGTGAGGGGGTTGGTCTAACCGCTTGCGCAAAGAATCAACCTGTCCCCGGAGATTGATTGAAACCATAACTTCTTGACAGGCCGCTCGGAAATCCGGCCGGCCTTTTTTTGCCCAGTCCGCTCCACCGGCTGGTCCGAAGATAGTAAATCCAGCCTGGCGCGTCTGATCCCTTCATCTCCCTGCCAACCTTGCAAATCGCAGCGGCCTTTGCTAGGGTGCAGGTGTTTATAGCTCGGGAGAGGGTTTTTCTGGCAATGCACTGATAATCAAAGGAGGCAGACGATGAAGTCAAAAATGGTCATCGGCTTGGCGCTGGTCTCGATCTTTTTCTTGATGGGCCAGACCTGTGAATCTTCCGGAGGCGGCGGCGGAGGTTCCAGCCCGGTGGGGATGGCGCCGGCGAAAACTCCGGAGCAACAGATCCAGGCGCTTCAGGCCCAGGTGGCGGACCTGCAAGCGCTGGTCGCGGCCTTGCAAACGCAACTGGACGGCCTGGCCACTCAAAGCGACACGGACCTGACCGCGCTGGAAGCCCGGGTGACTACGAACGAGAATAACCTCGCGGTCAACTCCGCGGATATTGGCGCCAACTCGACCAACATCGCGACCAATACCTCGGATATTGCCGCCAACATGGCCGATATCGCCACCAACCAGGCCAACATTGCGACCAACGCCACGAATATCACCAATGAGGCCTCGGCCCGGGCGACGGCCGACACCGCGCTCGGAAACCGGGTGACGCCGCTGGAGACCAAGCTGGCGCCGGTGACCCTATCGGGCACGAACTTCATCTTCAGCGGGGTCAATGTCCATGTGCGAAACGGCCTTGGCCAGACCGACTCCACCAACAGCCTGGGCAACCTGATCATCGGCTACAACGAGGACTTAGGCGACGCCCGCACCGGCTCGCACAATTTAGTGGTTGGCCCTTATCATAGTTATTCATCCTATGGCGGCCTGGTGGCGGGTTATGATAACAACATCTCCGGTCAATATTCCAGCGTCAGCGGCGGCGCATTCGGCATTGCCGGCGCCCAGTGGTCCAGCATCAGCGGAGGATTTTACGGCTTGACCAGCGGGGTTTATTCCAGCGTCAGCGGGGGATCCCACAACAGCGCCAGCGAGTGGGCTGCTACCGTCAGCGGGGGATTTACCAACTCCGCCAGCTTCGCTTGTTCCACTGTCAGCGGCGGAGAAAACCTGACCACCACCGCGAATAATCAACATCGGCCACCATGAGGAAGGGCCCAAGATTTTCACTATCTCCAAAAGGGCCGTTCGGGTTTTCCGGCCGGCCTTTTTTGCCTTGGTTGCATCATGACTTGAGCCGGGCCAAGACCTCCCTTCGGGCCAATCTGCTCTAGTGGTCCTTGTTAATTTTTAGGGCTTTTGTTAGAATCCTGTTATCTCTGGGAAGGTAAGGTTTTTTATTATTAATGGCATTTCAAGGGCTCAAAGGAGGAGCAATGATGAAGTCGAAAATGGTTTTAGGGTTGGTGCTGGTCTCGATTTTTTTCTTGATGGGCGAGACCTGTGATAATTCCGGGAGTGGAGGAGGAGGAGGCGGTTCAAGCCCGGTGAGCACGGGCTTTGCGCCCAGCCCGGAGGATCAGATCCTGGCATTGCAAGGCCAGGTGGCGGACTTGCAAGAGCTGGTGGCCGGCTTGCAGCAGCAGTTGGACAACCAGTCCAATCAAAGCGACCTGGACCTGAGCGCGCTCGAAGGCCGGATGACCGCGGCGGAAGGAAACATCGCGACCCACACCACGAATATTGCCGCGAATGCCGTCAACATCGCGACGAATACCACGAACATCACCAATGAGACCGCGACTCGGGAATCGGCGGACACGGCGCTCGGAAACCGGGTGACGCCGCTGGAGACCAAGCTGCAGCCGGTCAGTGTCACCCTGAGCGGGTCCACGGTCACCGACTTTATCTTCACCCGCGTCAACGTCCATGTGCGGAACGGCCTTGACGATACTGCTACCATCAACAGCCTGGGCAACCTGATTGTGGGTTATAACGAGGACTCCAGCGACATCCGCATCGGCTCGCACAATGTGGTAATCGGCCCCGGTCATAGTTATTCCGCGGTCGGCGGCCTGGTGGCCGGTTACCATAACAACATCTTCAGTTCCTATTCCAGCGTCACCGGAGGAATGCTCAACACTGCCAACGCTTTGTTTGCCAGCGTCAGCGGCGGGGAGAGCAACACCGCCAACGGCTATGGTTCCAGCATCAGCGGGGGCGCTAACAACACCGCCAGCCTCCTCTATTCCAGCGTCAGCGGGGGCCGATATAATACTGCCAGCGGCCAATACTCCTCAGTGGTCGGCGGCGGCGGCGGCGCTATCGCGGATGGCAATGTGGCCTATGCCAATTATTCCGCGATTTTGGGCGGCCGGGCTAATATAGCCGGGGATGGGGCAGACCATACGAACGGACAGCATTCCACGGTCAGCGGGGGCCAGGTCAACATTGCCAGCGGCAGTTATGCCAGCGTCAGCGGGGGATCCACCAATCAAGCCACCGCCGATTCATCTTCGGTCAGCGGCGGCTGCAACGAATGGGTAGGGATCGCGGGTCTGTATAATGGCGTCTGTGACTGGAGGGGCGGACTTCTTCTCTTTTCTGATTTTTAAAAGCAACCCGACCCCAAAGGGGCAGCAGCTTAATTTCCCGATTTAAGTATGGTGTCCCCCGAATTCCATGTATGCAACTCCATATTTAGCAGCTACTTGTGGATCTTACATATTTGGAGCCATTACTGGATGCGCTGGTTCTTGTTCAATTGGTAATATTACTTGTGATAAATGTTGTGAGGAATAAATTGAGAAACCCTCTT
>Ga0154610_1016_pt8 | contig 24435 bp, 19 predicted proteins | sample Rifle2008BG13ft_FD_116039 | JGI IMG/M metagenome (GOLD analysis project Ga0154610, IMG submission 116039) | Deltaproteobacteria bacterium RBG_13_61_14 | reverse complement strand
CGGGTCTTCTCCGCCGATGAGCTCCCGGACCGCTCGGCCTTTGACCTCTACTTCTGGGACAACGCCGCGACCCGGAGCTTTAACTTCATCGAGGCCGGCCACATCGTCCTCTTTCTCCACGAGCGGCTCAAGCTCGCCGACTCCGAGATCATCGCGCGCTACCTGCCCGCGCTCGGCCTCACGCCGGCCCGCAAAATCCTGGGCTGGCTTCTTGACCTGCAAAAGCTGGAGCCGCCCTGGCAAGAGCTGATCGCTTCCACCAGCATTCCCCTGGGCCAGGTCCAGGTCTTGCTGGGCTTCACCGCTGATGATCGCCAGACCCTCTGGCCGCTTTTGGCCGAGCTCCGGCCCGGCTCCAACAAGCTCCGCGAGATGCTCGCCTTGCTCCAGGAGATCGCTTCCCGCGACCGCCTGCCGGTGACGGAGTTGCTGGGCAACTCCTCGATCACCGAAGTTCTCAACCGCTCCCAACTTTCTCGCCCGCAGAAAGTGGAGGTCTTGCTCGCCGCGCTCCGCCGGCTGCGCAACCCCCGGCTCTTTCAGGCCCGGCGCCGCTTCGACCAGGCCGTGGCGCGCCTCTCCCTGCCCGACGGCGTCCGCCTTTCCCCGGCCAGCGACTTTGAGGACTCAACGGTCGCGCTGCAGTTCCGCTTTGCCTCGCCCGAGCAACTTCGCCTCGCCGCAGAGAAGCTGCTCGCCGCCGCCGCTTCCGATAACCTGAGGAAGCTTTTCGAGCCAGGTTGAGATGAACTTCGAGCGTGTCTTGATAACCCCTGAAGCCGAGCGGCATGCGCGCGCCCAACATTTGCTGGCGGGGTGGCCCGATCTTCCGGTCGAGAAAGTCTCCGGTATCCCCGAAGTGCAAGACTGGCTGAAAAGAAATTATCCGGACCCGATCGGCCAGGGCAAGCGCACGCTTTTGCTCGATGTTTATTCAGGCGAGTTTCTGAAACCCTGCCCCTGCACCCAGAGCCACATCAACTGCGGCTACTGGATCCTCAACCCGGTGCTCGGCTGTCCCTTTGACTGCTCCTATTGCGTGCTCCAGGAATACCTGGGCCCTTCGCCCATCACCGTGCGCCTCAACTGGGAGGATATGTTGTCCGAGGTTTCCGATTATCTCACTAATCGTAGGGCACGATCCAGCCTTCGTAGCCGAAGCTACTTCGGCGGAGGAGGCTTGGATTCGTGCCCTGACCTGCCCTTTCGTATCGGCACCGGCGAGCTTTCCGACAGCCTGGCCCTGGAACCCTGGCTGGGCCTGGCCCCGGCGCTGATTAACTTTTTTGCCGGGCAGGAAGGCGCGGTCTTCGAGCTCAAGACCAAGAGCGACCGGGTGGAATGCCTGGAGGGATTGGACCACCAGGGGAAAACCGTGGTGAGCTGGTCCGTGAACCCGGAGGAGATGATCGCAAGGGAAGAGCAGGGCGCGGCCACGCTGGAGGCGCGCTTGCAGGCGGCCAAGAGAGTAGCCGGCTGGGGCTATAAGGTCGGATTCCATTTCGACCCGATCCTGGATGAGCCGGGAGCGGGAGAGGCTTATGAAGAAGTGGTTAACAAAATATTCGCAACGGTAGCCCCGGAGCAAGTGGCCTGGACCAGCCTGGGCGCGCTCCGCTTTAACCCCCGGCTGGCCCCCATCGTCCGCGAGCGCTTTTCCAACTCCCGCATCTTGCTCGGAGAGTTCATCACCGGGCTCGACGGCAAGCTCCGCTATCTCCGCTTCATCCGCCAACCTCTCCTCCGCCGCATATCCGGCGCTATCCGCCAAGCCGCGCCCCAAGCTTGGCTCTACCTCTGCATGGAAACTGAAAGCGTTTGCCAGGAAGTTCTTCCGTTGAGTGTTATCTAACGATCTAACCCTATCACCTCGAAAAATATTATAAACTTGCGCGGGCATGATTCGAATGTGCTAAAATAGACCGAATGAATAACTTTGATGCCAACAACGACGTTCGATCGGAGAATATCTCCCGCGAGTTTGCCCAACGGCTCCGGGAGCAACTGGGGGATCGAATCGAGCAGGTGATCCTCTACGGTTCCCGGGCGCGGGGCGAGGCGGAAGCGGATTCGGATTTTGATTTTCTGGTGGTGGTGGACCAGTTCAGCGAGGTCTTGGAAGGGCGAGTTCTGGACCTAGCTTATGAGATGTTGGATCAATACGGTGTGATAGTATCAGCTATTGTGGTTTCCTCCGACAATTTTGAGAATAGGCGCTGGGAACCTCTTTACATCAATGCCCGGCGGGAAGGGATTCTTTGTTGAATAAACAAGAGGAGTTCCGAGATGGCCGATGAACAGACTTGGTTACGGCTTCCCGTAGTTTCTGCAGGAGCGGAACATCTGGTGCAAGGCTATTTGATGCGCAGGAATATTTTGACTTATAAAGCTCCTCCGAACAATGAAGGGTATGACCTCATTTGCATTCATTCCGATCCTCGCCACCGTCCTCGTCCGGGTCAAAAGGCTCAAGTTCGAGTTCAGGTGAAAAGCAGGTATGCCACAGACAGCAGTCGGGGATTCCCAATTAAGGAAGCCAGTATCAGCGCATTTGATTTTGTGATCGCGGTTTTTCTGAACATTGGACAATTTTATCGGGGTCGTGATGGTCGAACGGGCGAGAAGGCGCCGGAATTTTATACTCTGCCCGCTTCCTTCATCCGTCGTCATCTTGATACATCCTCCAGTTGGCATAAGGTGATTTTAAGGGGGATGAAAGAAGAACTTGCTCCTTATCAGGGCGAACGAGGATTCGAGCAGATCGCGAAAGCCTTAGGAGTTAAAAGACCAAGAAAAAGATGAAGCGGTAATACCAATTTTACGTCAAAAGTAGAGTAATGATCGGGTGCCACGGGCCAATCCCGAAGGGATTGCCTATGCACTGGCAAGCCCTCCGGGCTTAGCCAGTGGCACCCTTGGGTAATACTATATGACCGACGTGAAATTAGTGTTAAATTAGAAAAACCACAAACAAGGAGTGTCCCCTATTTTATTGTGGACACAAAATTCTTGACATTACCTCGGCTCCGGGCCGGTTATCGGGTTCTCCAGCGTCCGCCGGTAAAAAATGGCGTTTTGCGGACAGGCCTGCACGCAGTCCAGACAAGCGTTGCAGGCGTGGTAATTGATTTTCGTCTCGCTCGCTTGGGATACTGCCCCGGCCGGACAAACCGAGGCGCAAGTGCCGCAGGCTTGGCAAGCCGAAGAGTTTATTCGCACCGCCCACCCGATTCTTGATTTTTGCCCGAGCGAATGAAAAAGCCCCATGAGCGCGCCGGCCGGGCAAAGCAAATTGCACCAGCCGCGGCCGCCCCTGGTGAAAAGTCCCAGGACGAAAAGCCACAAACCCAAGGTCAGGATGGAAAAAGACCACCAATGGCGCAACCCCTGAAAATCGCCGAACCCGGCATTGACCAGGCCCTGCATCATGGAAAAATTGCAAAAGGCGCAGCTCAGACGGGCGTTGAAAAAGAGAGCGATCACCATGCCCGCCAGGACCCCGTAACGAATCGGAGACGGGTTGATTTTGCCGGAGAGGCGGATTTGCCACCGGGCGGGAAGCAAGCGGCTGAGATACTCGGTAAACATGCCGGGAGGACACATCCATCCGCAAAACAGGGGGCCCAGAACGAATGCCAGGCCGGGCAGCGCAACCAGGACGATGAGATAAAGCGGCTGGTCCCACAGGGTCCGATACATCCACGGCTGGGCGATCCATTCAATGGGCATCCGAAGGCAAATCCGATGGGCGTCGGCCGCCAGCGGACTATGCGTGAGATGGATCAGCAGCCGGGTCAGCAGGGCAAACGGCGCATAAAAGAGGACCAGGCCGGCCAGGAAAAAAACAAACCTCTTGACGAGATGGCGGCGCATCAGTTCACTGCTCCAGAAGTACTCGGCTGAACCCGAGAGTTGAGCAGGGTGATCGGTAAAAAGGTGAGCAATCGGTCCGTGCCCGCGTCGAATATCTTCAATCCGCCCTGGCAAACCTGATTCCGGTTCCGTCTCTCGACCGGGATCCGAAAGTGCCAATCCATGTTGAAGGTTTTGCCGGGCGGGATCTCCCGGGTGGAAGCATGGCGGTTTTTGTCCCATTCCCGCTCAAAGGTATCCCAGGCCACGGGCATGCCGCACATGTCCAGTTCGAGCCCGATTTTTCGTGGCGCGACACCCACGTTGCGGAGCCAGTGGGTGCCGATGGTAACGTCCCACGGCTGCAGGATTCGCTTGAGAAATCCCTGCCGGCCGATGTCCACCCGCACTTCGCCCTCCCGTCCCCAGACCATGTGGCCTCCGGGGGGATAACCGGTCCATTTTTCCGCGGGCAATCGGGTCCAAGGTCCGCCTAGTTCTTCGCGGCTCAGCACTTTCTCGTTGCCTTGAGTTGGAAAATTGACGTTGAAATGGACGCACTCCGACGTCTGCACCAGCCGCATGGCCCACCATCCGGCCAGAACCGTGGCCAAGCAAGAAGCGATAAAAAGGATCCAGGATTTTTTGCCGGACATGGTTTTTCTGCTCCCCAAGGGGTGGACCGATTTCAGGAAAAGTTCGAGGTAGACGAGGTCGAAGCTTTTCTCTTCAATTCCTTCTCCCGTTCCCGGCGCCTGGATTCGGTCAAATCCCCTCTTTTCCCGCCTGGGCTCATTTTAAATACCCGAGAACGGAAAGGCAAGGATTCAGCGCGGCAGAAAACGCGGCTATTGACAATCCCGGAATCGCGATTAACCTCGCGGGTAAGCAAGGCAAATCGTGCCGTTTTAACACCCTGCAAGGAGGTTCAGCCATAATCCCTTAAACCCGGCCCGGGCCTTTTTTAGGAAGACAGGCTCGAATTAAAAGGGGCGGGTTGGAATTCCGCCCCTGGTTCTTTCCCGCTTGAAGCTCAGGCCACTTTGCGGACCGCGGCGGCGCACACTTTCAGCTCCGGGATCTTGGCCGTCGGGTCGAGCGCGTCGTTGGTGAGCATGTTGGCCGGCGCGGCCGCGAAGTGGAAGGGCATGAAGATGGTGCCTTTAGGGACTTTCTCGGTGACCAGCGCGATCGCCTCCACCTTGCCTCGCCGCGAGGCCACTTCCACCTTCTCGCCGTCCATGATCTCCAGGCCGGCGGCATCCTCGGGATTGATCTCCACGCTGCCGCCCGGACACAGCTCTTCCAGGCCTTCCACCCGGCCGGTCATAGTCGAGGTGTGGAAGTGGTAAAGCTGCCGGCCGGTGGTGAGGAGCAGCGGATACTTCTTGTCCGGCAGCTCGGCTGACTCAATGAAGGGCGTGGGATGGAACTTTCCCTTGCCCCGGGTGAACTTGTCCTGATGCAGGAACTTGGTGCCCGGGTGCGAGGTATCCGGGCAAGGCCATTGGATGCCCTTTTTTTCGATCCGGTACCAGGTGATGCCGGCGTATTGCGGCACCAACTGGTTGATCTCTTCCAGGATCTGCCTGGGACTGTCATACTTCATGGCATAGCCCATACGGTTCGAGAGATCCTGGATGATCTGCCAATCCTGCCGGGCCTGGCCGGGAAGAGTCAGCGCCTGGCGCACGCGGCCGACGCGGCGCTCGGTGTTGGTGAAGGTGCCGTCCTTCTCGGCAAAACTCGCGCCGGGCAGGACCACGTCGGCGAACTGTGCGGTCTCGGTCAGGAAGATGTCCTGCACCACCAGGAACTCGCATTGGTCCAGGGCGTGGCGGGTGTGGTTGAGGTTGGGGTCGGACAGCGCCGGGTTCTCGCCCATGATGAAGAGCGCCTTGATCTCGCCTTTTTCCGCGGCGTTCAGCATTTCAATCATGGTCAGCCCCGGCTTCTCCGGGAGTTTTACGCCCCAGGCCTCTTCAAAAACTTTGCGCGCCGCCTCGTCGGTCACCGGCTTGTAGCCCGGAAGCACGTTCGGCAGCCCGCCCATGTCGCACGCGCCCTGCACGTTGTTCTGGCCGCGCAAGGGGTTCACGCCCGCGCCTTCCTTGCCCAGGTTGCCGGTGAGCATGGCCAGGTTGCAAAGCGCCTTCACGTTGTCCGTGCCGTGCGAGTGCTGGGTGATGCCCATGGCATAGACGATGGAAGCGCGGTCCGCTTGCGCGAACATCCGGCCAGCCTGGCGGATGTTCTCGGCCGGCACGCCGGTGATTTTCTCCGCCCGCTCCGGGGTCATCTCCTTGATGGCCGGAAGCGCGTCTTCCAGGCCCTCGGTGCGCTCGGCGATGAAATTCTTGTCCTCCAGGCCCTCGGCCAGGATCACGTTCATCATGGCGTTGATCAGCGCCACGTCGGTGCCCGAGCGCTGGCGCAGGTGCAGCTTGGCCACCTGGGTGATATCAATCCGGCGGGGGTCGGCCACGATGATTTTTGCGCCGTGAAACAAGGCGGCTCGCCGGAGCTTAAGCCCGATGATGGGATGGGCCTCGGTGGTGTTCGAGCCGATGATGAAGACGGTGTCCGCGGTCTCGAACTCGGAAATGGAATTGGTCATCGCCCCACTGCCAAAACTTGCGGCCAGACCGGCCACGGTGGAGCTGTGTCAAAGCCGGGCGCAGTGGTCTATATGGGGTGATCCTGCCCCGGCGCGGATGAATTTCTGGAAGAGGTAATTTTCCTCGTTGGTGGCCTTGGCCGAGCACAGCCCGGCGATAGCCTGGCCGCCGTGCTTCTTCTTGATCTCCTTGAACCGGCTCGCCACCAGGTCCAGCGCCTCATCCCAGGTGGCCTCCACCAACTGGCCGTTCTTCTTGATCAGCGGGGTCTTGAGCCGGTCTTCGGAGCTGGCGAAGTCCAGGCCGAAGCGGCCCTTGACGCAGAGGCTGCCCGAGTTGACCGGGTAGGTGAGGTCGCCCAGAACTTTGACGATCCGGTTCTGGCGAATGCCCAGGACCATTTGACAGCCGACGCCGCAGTAAGGGCAGATGGTCTTCACTTCCTTTCCGGGCAGAATGGCCTCGCCCCGCACGTAGAGCGCGCCGGTGGGGCAGTGGTCCACGCACTCGCCGCAGGACTCGCAGATCGAGTCCGCGATGGGCAGCCCGGCAAAGGGCGAGATGAACGCTTCGTAACCCCGCTTGGCCATGTCAATCGCGCCCAGACCCCGGACCTCGGAGCAGACGCGGACACAGCGGGCGCAGAGGATGCACTTCTTGAAGTCGCGGACAAAGAAGGGGTTGCTCTCGTCGTTGGCAAGGGCGCGTTCGCTCCGGCGCAGGCGGCTTTGATCCACTCCCAGGAAGGCCGCGGCCTTTTGCAGGTCGCAGCGCTGGTTAAGCGAGCAGGTGAGGCATTCGAGCGGGTGGTCGGCCACCAAAAGTTCCATGGTGATCTTGCGGACCTGGTGCACCTCCGGCGTCTCGGAGCGGACCTTCATGCCCGGCGTGACTTTGGTGGTGCAGGCGGTGGGGAGACCCCGCATACCCTCGATCTCGACCACGCAGAGCCGGCAACCGCCATAGGGTTCCAGCTTGGGGTCGTAACAGAGGTTGGGGATGTAGATCCCCGCGGCAAGCGTCGCTTCCAGCACCGATTGCCCGGGCTTCGCCGTTACCTCTTGTCCGTCAATCGTAAATTTGATTTCTTCCATCTTTTCTCCTCCACGGCCTAAAGGCCGTGGCTATGATCCGCTTCCGCGGCCGCAGCGCAGTCGCGGCTACCTTTCATCCCCGGCTTAAAAGCCGGGGCTATTGCTATTGCCGGACCACGGCGTCGAACTTGCACATCTCGTAGCAGATGCCGCACTTGATGCAGAGTGCGGTATCAATCACATGAGGCTTTTTCTTTTCGCCGCTGATCGCCTGTTGGGGGCAGTTGGTGGCACAGACGCGGCAGCCGTTGCAGGTCTCGGCATTGATCGAGTAGGTGATCAACGCCTTGCACACGCCGGCGAAGCAGCGCTGGTCCTGAATATGTTGTTCATACTCGTGGCGGTAGTGCTGGATCGTGGTCAGCACCGGGTTGGGCGCGGTCCCGCCCAGGGCGCAGAGCGAGCCTTTTCTAACCGCGGCGCCGATCTCTTCCAAAAGCTCAATGTCTCCGGGCCGGCCCCGGCCGGCGCAGATGTCGGTCAGGATTTCGTGCATCTGGCGGGTGCCCAGCCGGCAGGGGGCGCACTTGCCGCAGGACTCGTTCTTGGTGAATTCGAGGAAGTAACGGGCCACGTCCACCATGCAGGTGTTCTCGTCCAAGACCACCATGCCGCCCGAGCCCATGATCGAGCCCACGGCGGCGAGCCGCTCGTAGTCCACCGGCAGATCAAAGAGCTCCGCGGGAATGCATCCGCCCGAAGGCCCGCCGGTCTGCACCGCTTTGATCTTCTTGCCGATGGGCGAGCCGCCGCCAATATCAAACACGATTTCTTTCAGGGTAATGCCCATCGGCACCTCGATCAGGCCGGTGCGGTCCACCTTGCCGGCCAAGGCAAAGGTCTTGGTTCCCTTGCTCTTCTCGGTGCCGAAGCCGGCATACCAGGCCCCGCCTTTGGCCAGGATGGGCGGGAGGTTGGCGAGTGTCTCTACGTTGTTGATGGTGGTGGGCTTGCCGAATAAACCCTGGTTGGCGGGGAAAGGCGGCCGGGTCCGGGGCATGCCCCGTCTTCCTTCAATCGAGGCCATGAGCGCGGTCTCTTCGCCGCAGACAAAGGCGCCGGCGCCCATCTTGATCTTGAGGTGTAAATTAAACCCTGAACCGAGAATGTTGTCGCCAAGCAGATTGTGCTCGGTGGCTTGGCGGATGGCCAGGTCCAGCCGCTCCAGCGCGAGCGGATACTCGGCCCGGCAGTAAATATAGCCGTGCTCAGCGCCGATGGCATAGGCGGCCAGGGCCATGCCCTCGAGGACCGAATGCGGATCGCTCTCCAAGACCGAGCGGTCCATGAAGGCGCCCGGGTCCCCTTCGTCGGCATTGCAAATCAAGTATTTGGGTGTGCCGGTGGCCTTGCGGCAGAACTCCCATTTCTGGCCGGTGGGAAAACCCGCCCCCCCGCGGCCGCGCAGACCCGAGGTCTTGACCTCGGCGATCACCTCGTCCGGGGACAGAGACAAGGCCCGCTTCAGGCCGACATACCCGTCGTGGGCCAGGTAATGATCGAGGTTGGTAGGGTCAATGATCCCGCAGTTGCGGAGTGCCGTGCGCTGTTGGCCTTTGACCATGGGCAGGTCGGTGAAAGCGGGGGTTCCGTTCCGGGCCGGGCCCATCACCGCCAAAGCCGAATCGCCGACGATTTTGCCGTGGACCAGATAGTCCTCTCCGATCTTTTTCATCTTGGCCGGAGTGAGCTTGGCAAAGAGCACCCCGGGCCGGCCGGGCAGAATGATCTCGGCCATCGGCTCCGCGTAACAGAGGCCCAGGCAGCCGACTTCGCTGAACTGGGCCTGGATTTTGTTCTTGGCGAGCTCTTCCTGGAAGGCCTGGAGCAGTTCCTGGCCGCCGGCGGCGCGGCCGCAGGTAGCCATCCCCATCCGGATCAGGGGGATTTGGGGGGAAACCACTTCTTGCCAGGCTTTTTTAGCCCGGGCCTGCAATTGTTCGAACCTCATTTCACCCCCTCCACAATCTTCTCGGCCTTCTTGATGGTGACCCGGCCGTGGACCTTGCCGTCCAGCACCATGACCGGCGCCAGGGCGCAGGAGCCGAAGCAGGCCACCCGCTCCAGGCTGAAGAGGAGGTCGGAGGTGGTGCCGCCGGGCGGAATGCCGAGCTTGCTCGAGAGCTGATCCATGATCGCCTGGCTTCCCCGCACGTGGCAGGCGGTGCCCTGGCAGACCTTGACCCGGTGTTTGCCCTGGGGCGTCATATAGAACTGGGCATAGAAGGTCGCCACGCCATAAACGATGCTGGAAGGCACATGCAGGTATTCGGCGATGGCGGCCATGGAGTCCTCCGTCAGCCACCCGTGCTGGTCTTGCACCACCTGGAGCAGGGGGATGAGGTTGCTCCGCTCGGCCGGGTATTTTTCAAGCAAGGCCCGGAGCGAAGGATCCACTTTGGGCCGCATTTGGCTCGGCCGGGCCTTCCGGCCCCTGGAGGCAAACGGGTCCTTTTTCGCTTTTTTGCTCATTATGATTCCACCCCTGAAGTTTGCTTCCTTGTGGGATGATTCAGGCTGGTAAACGTAAATTTGCTTACTGCTGACAAGGGTCTGAAACCGCTAAGTAAATAATGGAGCGTTGAGATTATTTCCAGGCTAATCTATTTATTAACCTAGCATCTAATCTTGGAAGCTGTCAAGTGAAAAAAACTCTCCAGGTAACCCTTCAGTTATCAGGGGCGGGCGCACGATTGAGCCGTGTAGGGGCAGGGCTTGCCCTGCCCAGGAAGGGCGCGGCAAGCCGCGCCCCTACGGGGTTCTTCGATGTGCTTTGCCACTGATAACTGAAGGGTTACCTCCAGGGGAAAGGCTTAACTACTCAAGACTTCCACTAACTCCGCCAGAAGCCTGACCCCAAAGTGAAAGCCGGCCACTGGAATCCGCTCGTTGTGGCCGTGGAAAAGCGACTTGAAATTATCTTCGGGGTTGAGCTTCATTGGCGAGAAGCCAAAGCACTTGACGCCCAGCTTGGAGTAATGGGTGGCGTCGGTGAATCCCGGCACCATGTTGGGCACCACCACCGCGCCGGGATCGTGCTTGTCCACCAATTTCGCAATCTGGTCCAGGATCGGGTCGTTGGGGTCTGCGGTCGTAGGCTTAAGCTCGTTCAGCACCTCGACCTGCAGGTCCGGGCCGATGATTTCGCGCAACTCGGCCAGGAAGCTCTCTTTGGTTTGGCCGGGCAGGAGCCGGCCGTCCACCTCGGCCACGGCGATGGAAGGAACGACGTTGGTTTTTTCTCCGGCGCGAAGCACGGTCGGGTTAGCGGTATTGCGGAGCATGGCCCAGAAGGTAGCGGCCAGGCCTGGGTCCGGGAAAAGTTTTTCCAGGATGAAACTGCTCAGGCTGGGCTTGAGTAAAAGCTTCAGCACCAGGCTGTTGGGAAAGGGCTGGTTTTGGGAGAGCCGTTTCAAAAAGGTCTCAACCACCGGGGTATTGTGTTGAGGGAGTTTGATGTGCCCCAGTTTTCTCAAGGCGCGAGCCAGTTTGATGGGCGCGGATTCCGGGTTGGGGATGGAGCCGTGGCCCGGCTCGCCGGTCGCGGTGATCCGCACCCAGCAGATGCCTTTCTCCGCCACCTGCACCGGGTAAAAGGTCTTGCCGGCCATGCTCATGCTGAAGCCGCCCATCTCGCCCAGCCCATACTCGGCCTTGAGCTGGTCCGGGTGATTCGCCACCAGCCAGCCGGCGCCAAAAGCGCCGCCGGCCTCTTCGTCGGCCACTGCCGCGAAAATCAGGTCGCGCTTGAGTTTAGCGCCCCCGCGTTTGGCCAGGATCATGGTCATCAGGCTCATGGCCACCATCTGCTTCATGTCCACCGCGCCCCGTCCCCAGATGTAGCCCTCGGCCTTGGTCCCGGCAAAGGGCGGATACTTCCACTGGCTCTCCTCCACCGGCACCACGTCCAAATGCCCGTTGAGCAAAAGCGGCGCTTTCTCGCCCGTGCCCTTGAGCCGACAGACCATGTTCCCCCGTCCCGCCGCGGAAGTGAACACCTCCGGCTCCAGGCCCTCTTTCCGGAGCACTTCGGCCAAATATTCCGCGGCCGGAAGCTCGTTGCCCGGCGGGTTGGTGGTGTTGAACTGGAGCAGCCGAATGAAATGCGCCTCGGCCTCGGCGCACGTGGATTCCCAATTCACTTGCCCAAGAAAGCCCATACCTTGCCTCCTTTTGATGGACTATCCATGCCCAATCTTATGGGTGTCAAGTGTCAGGTGTCAAGTAGTAGGTCAGGGTGTCAGGGCGTCAGTAAACCCACCCTTCGCGGACGAAGGGTGGGCTACAATTTATTCGGTCGGCGAATGCTTGGGGCCTGAGAGCTTATATTTGGCTTGGCGGAAGACTCGTGATAGCATTTTCCTCATGATCAAACGAAAATTTTTCGGCAGCGCCTTGATCCTGCTGGTCATTCTGCCCCTGCCGGCCTGGCCTGGAATCCGGGATGAAGAGCTGGTCACGGTCACGGACACCTCGTTTATCGTGACCTGGACCACCGCGAAGTCCTGCCCGGGCGCGGTGCGATACGGGAATTCCCCCAAAGACCTGGATCAGACTGCGGAAGAAGAGGGCGCGACGCGTTTTCATTACGTGGAGGTCAAGGGCCTCGATCCAGGGAGCACGTATTCCTATCGCACGGAATGCGGCGGACACAAGGGGCATCATCGGAAGCTTTCGCCCGGAAAGCTTACCACCCTGACCCCGCCTCCGGGCAAACTGTTATTCACTTTTGCGGTGCTGAGCGATCCGCACGCCATGGAGGACGTGGCCGGCTTGTTCGTGCTGCCGGTGAGCTGGCTGCCGCCGGTGAGTAAAGGCTTCACCTGGCGCTATCCGATCCACAACTACTGGCAGTTCACCAACGAGGCCGCGGTGGAGGAGGTCAATGCCAGCGGAGCCGAGCTCGCGGTCGTGACCGGGGACTTGACTTCATGGTTTACCGAGCACGAATTCCAGGCCATGAAGCAGATTCTCGACCAGTTGCACATGCCCTATCACGTGCTGCGCGGGAACCATGACCGGGTGGAGAATTACCCGGAGGATTACTTCCTCAAGGTCTTCGGACTGGAAAAGGGCTGGTATAGCTTTGACCATCAGGGCTTCCACTTTGTCTGCCTGGACGACAACCGGCTTTCGGACGGGTGGCAGGCGTTTCCCGAGGAAGAGTTCCAATGGCTGGAACAGGACCTGCAAGTCCACCGGCAAATGCCCGCCTTTGTCTTTGTGCACCGGCCCATGGCCGCGGCCTGGGTGGACGTGGACAAGGACATTCGGGCGCGGTTCCTGGCCATCCTGGGTCAGAACCCGCAGGTGGTCGGAGTCTTTAACGGCCACAGCCATCGGGCGAAAGTTACGGTGGTGCCTGAGACCGGAAGCGTGCCGCACGTGGAAGTGCCGCCGACCAAGGAATACCCGAGCGGCTATGCCCTGGTCCGGGTTTTTGAGGGCGGGTTCCAATACAACTTTTTTGAGACCCGCTGCCCGGACTGCCGGGAGTGGAACGACCTCACCCGCGGCGAATACTTCGGACAGGCGCCGCGGATCAACATGCAGGGACTAAAAGACCGCAATTGGGTCTATGAGTTTGCGCCCGAAGTGCGCGGTCTGATCCAGGCGCGATAAATCTTTTCTTTTTCAAGCCAACTATACCTCGCTTTGAATTATTAAATTATGATATATAATCAATTAGTTAGAATGGATATTTAAAGTATGGGATCAAGCTCCAGGGAACGGGTCAGCCTGGCTCTGGCCCATCGAGAGCCGGACCGGGTGCCGGTCTTCGAGCTTTTCATCAACGCGCCGGTGGCCTCGGAGATCATGGGCCTGGACATGATGGTTGGTATTGGTGGCCGCCTGCCCCGGTTGAACTCATGATGAGAACTGGTTCAGATTCGATTCTCAAGCGGGTGGTATTTTCCGCTGTGGTCATGTTTGTGGTAATCGCTGGAGCCGAGGGAATCCTCCGGGTTGCGCCCTTGACCTCGCACATGGGATGGATCTTTGAGCCGTTGGGCCAGGGCCGATGGCGTTTTGCCCACGCCGAGGGCTCCCCAGTATTTCAGGTTCCTAAACCCCCGGATACCTACCGGATTTTTTGCTTCGGCGAGTCCGCCACCATGGGGGCCATTTATAATCCCCAATCCACTTTTCCCAAGCTGCTCCAGGAGATGCTGCTTACCCATGCCCGGCACGGAAGCGTGGAGGTGATCAACTGCGGGACCAGGGGCATCAACAGCACCACGGTCAATGATTTCTTTGAGGCCGCCCTTGAACTCGATCCGGACGAGATGGTGATTTACTGCGGCAACAATGAATTGGCATTCTACAAGCCCGTCAATCCTGCCGAGACCCCATTCATTTTTCCGATCCTCAAGTTTCTGGAGCAACACAGCGCCGTTTTCCGCGCCGCCCGGCATCTGGTCCGGATCACCAGGGCCAAGGTCGGCGGCGCGATGAGCGCTTGGGCCCAGAAGGAACATCTGGTGCTTCAGGTTAATAAGTTTCCGGCGGCCAGAAGGGAGGCGATTCAGAAAAATTTTCTGCTGAATATGGAGACCATGATTCGCGCGGCTCGGACTCGGAAAGTGCCGGTAAGACTCTGCACCGTGGCTGTAAACTGGCGCGAATGGCCGCCGCAAAAATCCCGATACCCCGACTCCATGCCCCTGAACCGGCGCGTGGAGCTGGAAGACCTCGCCCGCCAAGCGGAGGAAGCCTTGCAGGCAGGTCGGCACCGCGAATCCGCACGACTGATCGCGGCGATCATGGTCCGGGACCCGGAGCATGCCCGAGGCCATTTCTTGGAGGCGAAAGAGGAGTTGGCGACGGGCAACGCCGCGGCCGCGCGGACTCACTTTCTGGAGGCACTGGACTTGAATGATTCGCGCTTGTTCCGCGCCCCCTCTTATCAGAACCTGGCGCTCCTTCGCCTGGCGGCGCAGGAGGGGGTTCCCATGTTGGATCTGGCCCGCGTCTTCGATGAGCGAAGTCCGCAAGGGATGACCGGATTCGAGTTGATGGACGACATGTGCCATCCGACTCTTGAGGGGCAGGTTTTGATCGCCGCGGAGTTGGCCGCGGCTATTGCGGCCGATCATCCTGACCGGTTCGAGCCGGTCGCTGCGGAGGATCTGATCGCCCGTCAGTCCGATTGGCTCGACCGCATGAAGGTTACCCCGGAATTTCTGGCTGAAAGAATCCAGGGAATGGCTTTCTGTCTCGCCTTTCAGTTCGACGATCGCCAGATCAATGAGCAGGCTGTCCGGCTTCTCGGCCGGCTTCAAGGTCTGGTCCCGGAATCTACGCTGCCGGATCTGCTGGTGGGTTTGCTTCGGCTGCGCCAGGATCAGGCCGAGGCGGGTCAATCAGCTTTCGCTGCGGCTCTGCGTCGAAGCCCTGAGCACGTGGGCCGGATGGAGAAGTTTTATCTCCATTCCTTTCTCCGTTGGCGCGATCCCTACTTGTGGGTCCAGGCGAAGCCGGGGACCAGTTTTTTGCCGGTTCTGGACATTTACTTGGCCGCCGCTGGAAAGGGACCCAAGAAACCGGTCTCCCCTCTTTCCTTGGATCGGTCGGATCGTATCTATTACTGGAAATCCGAAACTCGTTCTCTCACGGAAATCACGGACGACGTCAAGAGCCGGATCGCGTTGCGCTTCCGATTTCGGCCGTCCGGCCTTTCCGCGGGGAAACCAGTGGTGATCTTCGACCCGAGCCGAGACCAGTCGGGGCCGCAACGCCACAATTTGGAGCCGCGCGGGGATACTACTTTTCTAAGCCTGGGGCCGGATCCATACTTCGTCTTCGCCGGGCTCTCGCTTCCAGCCGCTTTGATCGCGGAAGTTCGGGTGCGCCTCGAAATCACCCCCCTCCGCTCGCCGCTTCTGGGAAAGGTATGTCTGTATTGGCAGGACCGCCGGTCCGGCCGCTTTTCAGAAGAGCGCAAATCTTGTGTCGCGCCTGAGGCGGGCGCAACCCCGAGCGATTACCGGTTTGATCTCGCGGATGACCCGGATTGGATTCTGAGTGATGAGGTTGAGGCAATTCGGCTGGACCCGACTGAGGGTCTGGTCGAAGTGATGCTGACCCGAATCGAGGCCATCCCTTGGCAGGCGGGAGCTTCAGCGGAATGAGATGAATTCCAAGGAGAGAGTAGGCGCCGCCATCGCCCACCGCGAGCCGGACCGGGTGCCGGTCTTCGAGCTTCTCATCAACGCGCCGGTGGCCTCGGAGATCATGGGCCGGGAGATGCTGGTCGGGGGCGGCGGTCGGATCCTGGGCCCGGTCCGCTGCGATTATGCCCATCGGCCCGGGGGCCTGGCCGAGCTCACCCTGAAAGGCATCAAGGATCACCTTGAGCTTTATGAGCAACTCGACCTGGATGTTGTCCCCTTGCCTCCCATTTATTACGAAGATGCCGATTTTCAGGAAATTGAACCGTTGACCTACAGGATCACCGATCACTCCGATGGCTCCTGGCGGATCATCAAAGTGGACCTGGAGGCCGATACCTCGGGCGAGAAGGACTGCTCCATCCGGCAGCAGGGGCTGGAAGGCTTCCGCCGGCACGTCGAGCACCTGGAGCGCCATGGCGCTTTGCAATTGCCGGCCGCTCTCATCCAGACGCTCAAAGCCATGTTCCAGCCTTATCAGCACCGGTTCCTCCTGGGCCTGGCCGATGTGATCATGCCCAACCATACCTCCTGGTTCCAGGTCTTCCTCGAAGCCATGGTCCTGGAACCCGAACTGGTCGAGCGCTACCTGGTCGCAGCCAATCGCACCGTGCTCAACCTGCTTCGGGCGCAGATTGAGGCCGGCTTTCACGGCTTTATCGGCGGCACCGATTTCGCCGGGACCCAGGGTCCGTATTTCTCGCCCAAAATGTTCCGCCGCTTTTTCGCGCCCCGGTTGCGCGAGATCACGGAGTTGTGCCATAGGCACGGCCGGCCTTTTTTCAAGCACACCGACGGAAACATCATTGCCCTGGGCAAGGCTTTCCTCTCCGAGTGCGGCTTTGACGGTTATCACGCCATCGAGCCGGCGGCCGGGATGGACATCTTCGCACTCAAGAAATCCCACGGCGATCGGCTGGTCCTGCTCGGCAACGTGGACTGCGGCCGGCTGCTCAGCCAGGGAGAGCCCGGGGAAGTGGAGGATGCGGTCAAGAGGCTGATCCAGGGCTGCGCGCCGGGCGGAGGTTTTATCCTGTCCAGCTCCAATTCGATCCACTCCGGGGTCAAGACCAAAAACTTCCTGGCCATGCTGCGAGCGGCGCGGGAGTATGGCCGATATCCGATCCCGGGAGCAAGGGGGGAATTTTAGATTTTGGATTTTAGATTTTAGATTGGAGGACAAGTCAGTGAACGAACAGATGTTTAAGAAAAGGACCAAGCAACTTGGTTTGAGAGTGATCCGGCTGGTCAATGCCTTGCCTAAAAATCGCATGGCAGGAGTAATCGGCGCCCAGATATTGCGCTCGGCCACTTCTGTCGGAGCCAACTACCGCGCGGCCTGTCGAGGAAGATCCCGGGCGGACGTTATTGCCAAGCTCGGGTTTGTAGAAGAAGAGGCGGACGAAACTCTTTATTGGTTGGAGCTGCTGGTGGAAGGTGCAATCTTACCCGCCAAGAGGTTAGAAGATCTCATGACTGAAACCAATGAGATCCTGGCCATGACGGTCGCTTCGATAAAAACTCTAAGAGCTCGGAAATGATCGGTCTTAATTGGTAATCTAAAATCAAAAATCTAAAATGGATACGTTTCCACCAACACCTGGTTTACCAGGACGTCAAGAAATTTCTCCGGCTCCTCCATGTTCGGCGAATGGGCCGAGTTCTCGAACCACACCAGGTGTTTGCCCCGGGGAGCGTCGAGCTTCTCGTAATATTCCTGGACCAACTCCCAGGGCGTGTTGTAATCATAGCGTCCTTCAAAAAAGTAAACCGGCACCAGGAGCCGGGGCGCTTGCTCCAGAAAATTGATGGTCATCAATTCATCTTCCATGTGCTTGGAACCGTAATAATTGCCGTAAAGGTATTTCACGAAATCAGCAGGAGTGTATTCCGGCGCACCCATCGCGATCTTGATCAGGGGGCGATACTTGCCTTCGCGGGTGATGCCGCCCCCGAACCGGGTCAGCCATTTACGCTGGGTTCCAAGTTCTCTCAAGTTGGCATAGGGCGGCGGCCCGATCTTCTCCAGTTGGCGCTCTGCCTTGAGGTTGCCACGCTGCCTGGCTTCCGAAAGGACAAATTGATAGGACAGCACCTCGTTCCTTTGCAGGTCCACGCACTGGCCTATCCCCAGGTAGGCGTAAAACAGTTCCGGGTAGCGCTGGACCAGCAAGGTGCCGACAACCGTGCCCCAGGAGTGGCCGATCACATAAATCTTTTCCGCCCCGAACCGTTTCCGCAACAGCTCCACCAGCTCATGCGCGTCCGAGATAAACTGCTCAATATTCATCGTCTCTTCCGGAATGCGCACGTGATACGACTTGCCCGCGCCCCGCTGGTCCCAATGCACCAGCACGAAATGTTTTTCCAATTCGCGGCCGAAATGATGCTCGAGCGGCATCTCCGGCGAGCCCGGCCCGCCGTGAAGGAAGAGCAGCACCGGGTTGGAGGTGTCCTGGCCCCGGATCAGGAGCCATTGCTTTACCCCGCCCAGCTTGATTTTCTCCAGCGACGCAATCCCATGGGGCGTTTCCATCTGCGGGGTTTTCGCGCAGGAGATAGCGATCATCGTTAGCAACACGATCATCGCCAGGCCGGCGAGACCTGTCCTCCCTTTCGCAAATTTCATGATTAATTCTCCTGTTGTTTCAAAATAAACCTAAAGGTCGAGGTAATCAAACCGCGAAATTTTTGCAACCACCCCGGTCAAGTCCAGCCAGATCAACTCCTCGCCGGCGATCACGGCCACACCTTCCGGCCCGGCCGCCACGTCTTCCACCAGGGCCGGCGCTTCGTAGCGCCAGGCCGCCTGGCCGGCCACCCGGCAGGTCAGGCTCGTCCCTTCCGCCAAAATCAGGGCCGGGTGGGATTGGCGGTCAAGATAGAAAAACGCCTTGCCCGCCCGGGGCCGCTCGCTGAAGCGGACGCCCCCTTCCGGCCCGACGAGCTGAAAGCCGTTGCCGCGCTCGCGAATGAGCACTCCCGAGCCGAAGGGCTCCGCCCCATCAACGCCCTCCCCGCTGCGAATGCACCAGAGTTGGTTGCCGTCAGGACCATAGGCCGTCACCGCGCGCTCGGAGACCAGGAGCAGGTTTTGGCCCCAGGGATGAAGGCGGTAAGTCGCCGCGGTCTCGGGCGGGCGGGAAGAAGGTCCGATCGGGGGCACCGCGAACACCGGCTGGGCCCAGAGCTGTTTCTGGTCCAGGTCCAGGCTGCGGAGCCAGCCGTCCTGAAACAGCCCGAACCATCGCTCGCCCGAGGGCGCCAGGCACAAGTCGAGGATCGGAGCCGGGGCCCGGGATTTCCAGATCAGCGCGGGAGGGTTGCCCAGCAGGTAAAGTTCCAGGTCTGCGGTATCGCGGCCGAGCAGCACCAGGCCTCCTTGGTCGCTGGCCGAGAAAGTTTGGGCCGGGGAGGGCAGGGGAATCAAGGAGCGGTTGCGGAGCGAGATGGCGACCAGTTGGTACTCGTCTCCGGCCAGGGCGACCTGGCCCGAGGGATTGAGCACGACTTGCAGGCGGTCGCCCAGGAAATCGCGTTTGAGCATGACCCGGCCGGCGGTCTCGATTACCTGCAACACCTGGCATTCATCCAGGGCGAGGAGGAACTTGCCTCCGGCCGGGAGCCAGAGGCGGCGGGGGCCGGGCCGGCGCTCGGAGGCGAAGAGCTGGAGCGTCCAGCGGGCCGCAAGCTCGGCCGCCGAGGCTGCTTCCGGGGATCTGTTATCTAGAAATGCATAGCGATCGCCCCGCTCGGCCGCGGATTCGAGCACGTAGACCCGGCCCTCGGCCGTGGCTGCCGCGGCCCGGGAAAGCCCGGGTCCCAGGGACAACCCGGAGACGGCCTGATCGAGGCGCCGGCTGAACACCACGTTTCCTCCGCCCTGGACCAACACCAGGGCGCCGTCGCCGGCGCCGGCGAGCAGGAACTCGCCGTCTTCGCTCAGCGCGGCCAGAAGCACGTTGCGATCCAGGTCGCAGGTGTCCATCCGCTTCTCTTGGGGCCGCACCAGCAGGATCCCTTCCTTGTAGACGGGCAGGGCGAGGAGCGTGCCTTGCCGGTCGGAGGAGATGCCGGCCACGTAGCGGTTGAGCGGAAAGACCTGGAAGCGGCTGCTCTGGCGATGGAGCAAGACCAGCCGGCCGGTGGCGCTGACCGCGGCCAGGCTATCCTCGCCCAGGTAACAGGCCGCGAGCAAGTTGAACTGGAAATGGTAACTGGCACCGGCGGCGCCGTCCGCCAGGTATTCGCGGCAAAGCCCGGAGTGAGAAGCGAACAGCCAGGCGCGGCCGTCGGGCCGGGGCTCGAGGCTGGCCGGCTCACCGGCCACTTCGGTGGTCCAGGCGAAAGAGCCGTCGGCCGCGAAGCAGACCAGCCGGCCCGGCTTGAGCAAGACCGCGGCTTCATCCCTTTCCGGGTTAACGGCCAGCGCCACCGCTTGGGCGCGCAGCTCGCGGGTCCAGAGCGGATCGCCTTGGGGGGAAAGGCGCTGGAGCCGGTTCAGGGAATCCACCAGATAAAGAGTGCCGTCCCCCGCCAGGGCCGGACCGACCACTGGACCGAAAAATTCCTTTTCCCAGGCCGTGGTCAGGGAAGGGATCATGCCCGGCTTAGTGCTTCGATTCGCAAATACGATGACATATCATTTCTGCTTGCTCGATGAGTTTGCTCACTCAGCACTAAGTCCTGAGTAAATAAGTTCGTCATCGAACTTATGAATCGAAGGACTTAGCCCCGCAAAGTTCCGGCGGAATCCGACGTTCAAAATTGACCTTTCCCGTTCCGGGAGCCTTAGTGCTTCAGTTCATAATTTCGATGACGTATTTTCACTGCTCGCTCCCGCCTTGCCCCATCAAGCTCCCCCTCACCCTCCCCTCTCCCCCCAGCGGGGGAGAGGATAAGGAGAGGGGGGTAGCCTTTCGGTATCCCAGGACTGACATGAAGATCAAGAATACGTAATGATATTTATGAAATAGTCCACTTAGTGCAGGGTTTCATAAATTCGATGACGTATCGAGATTACGTCAGGGGCGGGTAGGGGCGGTTCGCGAACCGCCCCTACCCGCGGCCGATGATTTGGGTCCAGACAATAATATGGAACACCATTTATGAAACCCTGCACTTAGAAACCCAGATCAATCTCCTTGCTATGCTCTTCCCAAAAGGAGCAGCGGGGAGAGATGTCGGCCGGCTCCGCGTGAGTGTCGGTGTTCAGAATCTGAACCCTCTGCCGCTCGGGATCGAACTCCGGCCATTCCGGCAGGCCCGTTCCGTTCGGGTTGCCGGTCTTGGCAAAGTTGATCCAGTAGCCCTGGATGATCCGGGACAGGGCCTTGGCCTCTCCCAGGTTGTGCCGGTTGTAGAACAGGCTGGTCGGCGGCCGGTCCAGGGAATCAAAAATGAATGGGATCTCGAAGGCGTGCGCCGCGCCCGTGTATTGGCTGTATTTCATCCCGAGGTAGTCGAAACGGTAATAATAAGTGCCGGATTGCCGCTCCGCCGCGGCCAGCAGGCCCGCGTAGGTAGGGCAGGCCAGGGCCATGTCCGCCCCGAACATCCGGCCGTAAGCCTCGACCGGCCGGTTGCCGAACTGATCCAGCGGGTAGAGCTGCACCAGGGTTTTCGCTTCTTCGGGCGAAAACTCGAACCGCTCGACCAACTGCCGCTCGTAGTCTTCCGGCTTGATCTTCTTGACGTCGCGCCGGAGCTTCAGGGCCTTGCCGAACTCGTCGCGGGTCGAGCCGGCCATGAAGGCCGCGTGGTTGTAATTGCCGGACCGGATCATGGCCAGCGGCGTGTCGAAAAGCGCGTAACCATCGTGATGGGGCATGAACTCCAGGTTGCCCATGCCGCCGGCAAACCCCTTTTTCAGGACTTTCTCGGCCGGAAGCCGGCGCAGGCATTCCAGGTCCCCGGCCGGGCAGTCGAGATTCTCCGAGATTTTCCTGGCCGTCGCATAACCCTTTTCCAGATCCTGGCTCTGCTTGCAGCCGCCGCTCTCCAGGATGGCGCCTTTGAACAGGCCCTGGGCCAGGGGCGTGGCCACCATGGTGCAAATGCTCCAGCCCCCGGCCGACTCGCCGAAGATGGTGACGTTGTTCGGATCGCCGCCGAAATTGTGGATGTTGTCCTGCACCCATTGCAAAGCCGCGACCTGATCGAGCGTGCCCTGGCTGCCCGAAGAGCGGTGCGGGTCCTCCTCCCGCAGCGCCGGGTGAGCGAAGAACCCGAACACGTTCAGCCGGTAGTTGGTGCTCACCACCACCAGGTCCCCGGCCACGGCCAGCCGGTCGCCCCAGTAAAAGGCCGTGGAGGCCGCGCCGCCGTAATAGCCGCCGCCGTGAATCCAGACCATGACCGGGAAGGTGCCTTCTTTCTTCGGCCGCCAGACGTTCAGGTAGAGGCAGTCCTCGCTCATCCCCGCCTCGGACATGACGCCTTCCAGCGCCATAATTCCCTTTTGCATACAGCGGTCGCCGAACTTGTCCGCCCGGCGCGCACCGGACCAAGGCAAGACAGGCTGCGGCGGCTGCCAACGGAGTTCGCCCACTGGGGGCGCGGCAAAGGGGATGCCTTTCCAGGCGCAAGCCGCGGGGTTGTTGGAATCTTGCGCCCCTTGCACCGGGCCGGATCGGGTGGGGACCGGGTCAGAGCATGGAAACTCGGCCCTTGCCGCAAAACTCGCGAATAGAATAAGGCCCATAGCTCCGGTCAGCATGATTTTTTTAATCATCAGAACTTTCTCCTTGTGGAAGGGTGAGGTTTTTCTCAAATGAGAATGCTTATATCAGGAAGCAACGGAAATGGCAATCGCGGGCAAAAAGGTTCGATCCCTTGCCTTTTAGGAAATTATTCTTATCCTTTAAGCCAGAGGAGGAAGAATGATGAAGAACCCAAGTCTGAATTCGTTTTTGGTGAGCATGATGTTTCTAAGCTTGAGTCCCTTTGCCTTGGGAGCAGAGCCTTTGGAAACAGAAATGAAAGTGGTCCCCAAGGTTGACCTGACCCGCTATATGGGCGCCTGGTATTCGATTGCCAGCATCCCGCAAGTGTTTGACCGCAAGTGCGTGGGCGGAACGACGGCGACCTATACTTTGAACGAAGACGGGACGGTCGCGGTCCTGAACGCGTGTTACTTGAGCGACGGCGGTCTTACCCAGGCCAAGGGAGTGGCGTGGGTCGCGGACCCCAAGACCAACGCCAAGCTCAAAGTGACGTTTATCCCTTTTTTGCGGCTTAATTTTCTGGCCGGGGATTATTGGATTATTGATTTAGGCCCGGATTATGAATACGCGGTCGTGGGCCATCCGTCCCGGAAATACGGCTGGATTCTGAGTCGGACGCCGGAGCTGCCGGAGGACGTGCTCCCGGGCATCATCCAAAGGCTTGAGGCCCAGGGCTACGATTTCTCGCAATTCCAAATGGTCAACCAGAAAGATTACCCGCCCCGGCGTTAGTGCGAGTGATCGGCCGCGCGTTTACAGCCCGAGCTCGCCCCGCTTGACCTTGATCCCCAGCTCGGACGAGCGGTAAGCCGCCTTGGTCCAGACCACCGCGGCGCGCGCATCCTCGGCCGTGGCCGCCCAGGGGCCTTCGAACTTCCGCGTCAGCGTCTCCTGTCCGGTCAGACGATCAAGAAAATGGCGCATCTGCCGGAAGTAAAGGGACTGCCGCTTGCCCCAGGGCGAGACCGCCGGCGTCCAGAGATCGAGCGGGATGTTGGCCAGGCCGTAGCGCCAGACCCGCATCGGCTTCAGCTGATACTCCTGCTCGCATTCGAACTTGACTTTAACCCCTTCTGCATAAAGGTAGCCGATTTCAAAACCCGTGGGCCGGCCGATCACCTGGTTGCTCTTTTCCAGCACCACCAGGCAGCCGGTGGACAGCCGTAGCGTGGCCGCGGCCTGGTCCTCGAAGAGCCGGCTCTGAACCAGGTTGTTGGTCTCGGCCGAGATGCTCTCGATCTCGCCCAGGAGGAACCGGGCCAGGTCCAGGTAGTGCGGGCCGTGGTCGAAAAAGTCGCCGCCGCCGGAGCGGGGATCGAGAATGCGCCAGGCTCCCCACTCCTTGAGCAGGTCCCGGCCCAACCATTGCTTGGATTTGTCCAGGAACCATTTGGCCGGGTTCTGGGTGAAGTCCGGGATGTAGTAATGCCAATACACGCTCATCTGGTGCGGCGGGGGCAGCTTGCCTGAAACCAGCCATTCCTTGATCCGCTGGAACCCGACCTCAAAGCGCTTGGAATGGCCCACCTGCAAGAGCACGCCGTGCCGGTCTCGCGCGGCCAGGATGCGGTCGCAATCCTCGATGGTGCCGGCCAGCGGCTTCTCGCACAAAATCGCCAAACCCCTCTTCGCCGCGTCCTCCACGTGCTCGGCGTGCAGCCAGGGCGGAGTGGCGATCACCACCGCATCCAGGTCCTCTTTTTCCAGCATCTCCCGGTGATCGCGGTAACTCACGCAGACCGGGTGCGGTTTGGCAAAACTCTCGCGGTTTTGATCGTCGGGGTCGGCGCAAGCGGCCACCACCGCGCGGCGATCCCCCTTCACCGCCGGACCGTGCCCCACCCGGGACACCATCCCGCAGCCGATGAACCCCAGCCGCACCGGCCGGCGCAGGATCGGGAGGTTGCTCGTTTTTCCCTGGATCATCGAAATGGATCTGTCTCCGCGGCGCGGGGACTATCTTACCACTTTTGAT
>Ga0154610_1045_pt1 | contig 25078 bp, 22 predicted proteins | sample Rifle2008BG13ft_FD_116039 | JGI IMG/M metagenome (GOLD analysis project Ga0154610, IMG submission 116039) | Deltaproteobacteria bacterium RBG_13_61_14 | reverse complement strand
CTGGCCCTGGTGGACAAGAAGCAGGTGCGGCCGCGGGCCGGCGACGATGCCGCCGCGGTGAAGTGGTTTTCATTTTTGCATCCGCCGGCCCTGGCTTTTGACCACCGGCTCTTGCTCCGGCGCGCCCGGGACCGGCTCCAGGAACTTTGCCGGCTGGAACCCCGCATCCGCCGGCGGGTTCCCCCGCGCTTTTTCTCGGCGCGCGGACGCCCCGGGAAAAATGCGGTATAATGATCCCGATGCCCCGGCATTGGTCCCCGCGCTTTCTCCCCCTGCTCCTGCTCATGGCCCTGGCCCTCGCCTGGGCCGGCCCTTTGCCCGCGCCCGAGAGCGCCGTTGCCTGGCACCCGCACGATCAGGGCTTGCGCCTGGCCCAGGAGAGGGGTCTGCCGCTGGCGCTTTATTTCTTCGGCAAGGCCTGCCGCCAGTGCGAATTGCTCGAGCAAAAAGTCCTGGCCCGGCCGGAGATCGCGGCTTACTTGAACTCCCGCCTGGTCCCGGTCCGGATCAGCTTTGATCAAGAAAACGAACTGGTCAGCCGCTACCGGGTGGTGGGGCCGCCGACCTTTTACTTTATGACCCCGGAAGCCAAGCCGATTGATTACCTGATCGGCTATGTCGGTCCGGGAAAATTTTCCTGCGTGATTCATTACATCGGGGAAGGAAAATATCAAACCACCTCCTACCGCGAATTTGAGAAACAATGCGAGGAGGAAAAATGAGGTTATCTCGGCAACGGGTGGCTGGATTCATCGGAGTATTCATGGGGGTAGGGGCCTTGAGTCTGACCCTCGCCTGCGCCGGTCGCAAAGAGTGCGCCAAGACTCCGGAGGGCGAGCACTTCGGCACTTCGGTCCCTGATCCGGGCTTCCATTCCTTCGGCGAGTTTTTCCGCGAGTTGCCGACCTTTGCGGGCATCATGGCCGGCCGGTTCCAGGGCCGGAAGGCGGACCTCTCCTGGATGACGCCCGCCTTTCGTGAAAAACTCTGGCTGACGGTGACCCTGGCCAACCACTGCGCGGCCTGATACCAAGTCCACTCCCGGTCCGGGAGAAAGGCGGGATTGAGCGAAGAGGAGATCTATCGGTTGGCCGCTTTGCCTTCGGATCAGTTTGAGCGGCGCGAATGGGTGGCCCTGGCCTATGCCCGCGATTGGGCGCTGTTCCAGGGCCAAACCCCGGACCAGGAATTGGCCGCTGAATTCGAGCGCTCCTATTCCGATGAGCAGCGGCGCTCGATCCAGGCCTGGATCACTGCGGCCAATTTCGCCAACCGCTTCAACAACACCTTCATGAAGCCCCTGGAACTGCCCCAGGCCTATTCCCCTTCCTCCAATTCCAGCGATTCGGAGCGGGAATGAAAACCATCCTTCCGGGTAGGGTAGGCCTCCTGGTTCTTTTCCTGGCGCTGCCCTTGGCCGCCACGGCCGGCTGGGAGCTCCGCCAGCTCACCGATTGCACGGGCGGCGTCTCGGAAAACCCGGTGATCTCCGCGGACGGCCGCACCGTGGTCTTTGTCTCCACCTGCGACCTGGTCTCGGACGAGAACACGGACCGCAACCGCGAGCTGTTCCGCTGGCGGGAAAACCAAGGCCTGGAACAACTGACCCGCACCGAGCGCTGCCAGAACCTGGAGCCCAGCCTGGAGGCAAAAGGCTTGCGAATCGCCTTTGCGACCACCTGCTCGTTTCCGCCGGCCAATGCCGATCAGAACCTGGAGATCGCCCTGCTGCAGAGTGAAGGACAGATCCAACTCCTCACCGATACCTCCGGCAGCGCCAACACCCGGCCCGCCCTGGCCCCTTCCGGCCGCTGGCTGGCGTTCCTGTCCAATGCCGACCCGCTGGGCCGGAACCCGGATCACAGCCAGCAACTTTTCCTGCTCGATCTCGCCATGCCGGACCGCCCCCTGCAGCAGGCGACCGCGGAGGAGCGGTCCGTATGCCAGGAGCCGACCCTGGCCAACGCCGTGGTGGCCGCGGCCTGCGACGGGAGACGGGGCGAAGAAAACCCGGAGGGCAACTTCGAGATCCTGGCCGGCTCGGCCACGGGCGCGCTCAACCCCCTCACCCGCACGCGCGACTGCGAGAACCGCGAGCCTCAGCTCAACCCCGGCGGCGACCTCTTGCTCTTTCGCGGCAATTGCAACCCGCTGGGCAAAAACTTGAACCGCTACCACGAGCTGTTCCTGGTTCGCGGTTCGACCGGGATCGAGCAGGTCACCCGGGACCTGGCCGAGGGAGCGTTTCAGCCCAGCCTCTCCGGCAACGGCTCCCGCGCGGCCTTTGTCTCGCGCTGGGGCCGGGAGTTTCAAAACCCGGACCACAACCCCGAGGTTTTCATCCTCGAACTCAACCGCCCCGGTCCGCCGGAGCTGGTGGCGGAAACCGCGCAGGGCGGGAGCTACGGGCCGCGGCTTTCCGCGGACGGCCGGCGCCTGGTCTTTTATGCGAATGTGAATCCGCGAGGAGCCAACTCCGACGGCAGCTTTGAAATCTTCCTGGCGGAAGAAAATGTTTCCGAAGAAGCAAATCCGGAATAGATAGGAGGCAAGACATGGATGTGTTTGAAGCGGTCATGGCCAAGCTGGACGAGTTTCCCTCGGGCGCTCCCCGTACCGAGCAGTTGCGGCAGATCGTGGAAGCCCTGTTCAGCGTGGAGGAAGCGAAGCTGGCCTGCCAACTGTCCTTGCAGCCTTTCCGGGAGCCGCTCTCCCGGATCTGCAGCCGCACCGGCTACGAGCCGGGTGTGGCGCGGGCGCTGCTCGAGGCCATGGCCAACAAGGGCCTGGTCTTCGCCCGGGAAAAAGGGGGCGAAATGGCCTACGCGCTGCTGCCGCTGGTGCCGGGCATTTTCGAGCTCCAGTTCATGACCGCGCGCACCGATCCCAAGGCGCGGGCGTTGGCCAAGCTCTTCGACGACTATTATTTTTCCGGCTGGGGGGCGAAGGGTTTCGGCATGAAGACGGCGGTGGCCCGGACCATTCCCATCCAGCGGGAGCTGCCGGCCGGCCAGGAGGTGCAGACCTACGAGCGGGTCCGCGACCTGATCCGGGGCCAGAAATACTCCGCGCTCACCAACTGCTTTTGCCGGCACGAGCACGAGCTGTTGGGCAAAGGCTGCGGCCGGCCCAAGGAGGTGTGCATGATCTTCGGGCCGTTTGTGGACTTCGCGGTCGAGCGCGGCTTTGCCCGGCGCACCACGGCCGACGAGATGCTGCGCGCTTTGGACGTGGCCGAGGCGGCCGGCCTGGTGCACCTTTCCGACAACCTGGTGGACCGGATCAGCTTCATCTGCAATTGCTGCGGCTGCTGCTGCGGTTTCCTGGGCACCATCACCAAGCTCAAGATGCCGGCCGCGGTGGCCCATTCGCCCTATCGGCTGGCGGTGGATGAGGCGGCCTGCACCGACTGCGGCGACTGCGCCGAGCGCTGCCAGGTCCGGGCGCTGTGGATGGAGGGGGACGAGCTCAAGCGCGACCTCAACCGCTGCATCGGCTGCGGCGTCTGCGTCAGCGCCTGCGAGTCCTCCGCCTTGCAGCTCGAACGCCGGCCTGATGCCGAGGTCTTGAAACCCTTTCCTACCCTTCTCGACCTGGGGATGGCCGTGGTCAAAGAGCGCGCGCAGAAAAAGCAGCCGGCGGGCAAGTGATGTCCGCATTCCAGAAGTGAAGGGCGGAGAACGATCCGGCAACGAAAAGGAGTATCCGATGAAGCGTGTTTACCGGCTGATGGGCCTGGCGGCTCTGATCCTCCTCTGCCTGGGCGCCGGCGAGGGCTTTACCGGCAAGGTGGTGCGCGTTTCCACCGGGGACCGGCTCACCGTGCTCCATGACCTCAATCCCGAAGTGATTGTCTTATACGGGGTCGCCTGTCCGGGAAAGGATCAACCCTTTGCCGTGGAGGCGGAACAATTTATCTCCGGAGTGGCGACCGGCCAGACGGTCACGGTCATGATTCGCGATCGTGATCTTTACAACCGGACCATGGCCGACGTGATCCTGTCCGATGGACGCAACCTCGTTTACGGACTCCTGCTCAACGGTCTCGCCTGGTGGGATCAGCCTAACTTTCCCGAGGACCGGGAACTGCAACGCCTGGAAGCAGAGGCGCGGGCCGCCCGGCGCGGCCTCTGGGCGGACCCGAACCCGGTGCCGCCCTGGGAATGGGAAAACGCGGTTCATGTTCCCATGGTGACGATCTCTTCCTCACCAAACCCTGTCCAGGCCCCCAACGCGGCGCCGCCGCAATATCAGCCCCAAAATCTGCCGGCTGATTATTCTCGTCCCAATAATCAGGCCGGACCCCGGCAGAAACCCCCGGGGCCCCGGGCTTTCAACCGCCAAGACCAGAATACCGGCAGACCCGCAAGAAGAAACCAGTCCCCCAGACCGCAATAATAGTCAGATCGGTTTCAGGTCGCTTCCCTCAGCAATAATCAGCTGGTCTGCCGAGGGGCCGGTCAGGCTTGATCAAGGCGAGAGCTGGACCATACAAAAATAAATACCCCCCCCCAATCCCTGGCCGCGACACTTCCGCAAGTCCTGGGGCGTCCTGAGCGGCCTGGGATATCTTTTTTGCATGGTCTGAGGGGAACCTTGTTAGAAAGGGATAGAAGGCTTAAACGCTCTCTGTTTCAGGGGCGTTCCAAGGCCAAGAATGAGGCCCATAAAGGCCGGAAACTACTAAACCAGCCCCGCGTGCGTGCGAAGGCAAAGGATTTTTGATATACTTGGTCGGGCTAGGGAACACGTGCCCGAAAAGTGGCCCTCGCTCACCTGCCCGAGACGTTTCATTTCCGCAGGGAATTGCATAAGGGGGATTGATATGCAAACGGATGCAAAACAAAAAATGCTCAATAGGTTGATCAATGCAAAGCTTGTATTTATTCTCGGATTCGATGCGATGGATCTTTGGCAGGATCCTCAACACGTTAGCTTGGCTAGGCCGTCTGTTATACTTATCAACAATAGACCAAGAGGTGTGCCCGAAACTCTGGATATTTCTGATTATAGGCACCGGCTGGATTTTCCCCCTCAAAGAAAAAGCTCAGAAACTGAATTTGCCAAAATGCTTATTAGGGTTCTTATTCTGGAATCATTTGCAATCATTGAGAGGTATTGCAAACAAACAGACCAAAAGAAACTCTTGCAGGAACAGAGTTGGCATAATATTGCTTACCATCTTAGAAATTGTGCCGCGCATAATTGGAAATTTTTCTTTGATGAAAGGACCTCTCCAAAACGATTCCCAGCCCAATGGCGCGGCAAGGAAATTCCAAAAAGTTGGGGAGAGCCTGGTAACGAACAGGATTGGGATTTGACTTATTTTACCTTTGATTATATCTGGGAGTTGGTAAAGGAAATGACATCATTTGCTGAAGCTTCGCTTGAATAGCGCACCAATTAGCTTGGCCGGGGCTAGGGTAGCACCCGAAAAGCGGAAATCCACGCCGCCTGCCCCCGGCCATGACCACGTGGATAAACGCGAGTGGAGGCGACCATGACGTATGCTGTTTCTTTTCCGGTTTCAAGGTTTAATGAACGGGGACGAGATTTTGACACCCTGGCCCCGAAAAAACTAACCGTTAAAATCTTAGTTCACAATCGAGATAATCCAGATACAACCCAATCAATTCTTGTGGTGGCACCCATGAAACTATTTCAAGAGGAAGGGGGAGAGGATAAGGTATTCTCTGAAATCAGACGGGCCGTTCAAACCGCAAGGGGGTTCAATCGTAAACCCAAAAGGAATGCCGCAATAGACGGTTATTGCTTCCGGCTACATCTCCGGGGCGGGAGCAAAACGCGACCTATGAACTTCAAAATTATTGCCGATAGGGTTTATGATAAATTCGGTAAGCAAATAACGGAAAAGCAGGTTGAACACGCAATAGAGAGAGTAATGCAGGGACGTTCTTTCTTTACTGAGGCTCCCTTCGGATATGGCCCCCTGGAAATACTGGGTATAGATGATGATACGAACGATCCCCTACATATCACAGGCCGCGTTATGTCGCCCTCCGACTTTTCAATGATTCGAAGCTTGGAATCTATTGAGAAATCCATTCTCAGAGAACTGTGGAAGGGAACTGCCAAGATTTTACTGAATACGGCAAAAGAGAGAGGCTTGCATTTAAGCCAGAGCTTGGAACTACTCGAAGCCACCCAAACCGAACTGAATAAGTTTTATCGCGAGAAAATTATCCCGCGAATTGAATCAGGCAGTCCTAGCCTTATCTGCATGATGATTCCCAAGCTGGTTATCACCCTTCTCGCCGCACAGTTTTAGCTCCGCTTCTTTTTCCAGACTCTTCCCACTTAAAAAATGAATTAAGTGGGATAGTAGTCTTCCTACCTGTAATATATTTACGCTTGTAGGAGGATGAAAATGGAGCGCGAGGACAAAAGTTCTGTTCGAGAGGTAGCCCGCGAGGCTGGCGTCAACTACCAAGCCGTCTATTCATGGATATGGAACCGTAAACTTCCAGCGGAAAAAATCGGGGGCCGATGGGAAATTGACCATGAAGCGGCGGTCAAGTTTCTACACGAACGCGAAGCGCGACGTGAAGGTCGGCCATGACTACGGAGCTTTTTCTTGCCAAACTCCACGGCGTCCGAGAAACCGGGCGCGGGCAGTGGCGCGTGTCCCGCGAGGCCATTGACAACTTGCGGGAAGGCGGCGGCCCAGCCCCGGCCCCGGCGCGGAGCGGCGGGGAGCAGAAGGCGTGATCCTGGCTTTCCGGCGCTGGTGGTGGCGCTGGCGGCTTCGGCGGCTTGAGCGTTGCATCATCCCTGGCCGATTCGATAGACAGCTTTCGCTGGCGCTCGACCGGGCGGTGGCGCGGTTGGAAGAGCTCGGGGGCCGGGAATGATCCAGGGCTGGTATTTTCTCTGGAAAATTGTGCTACAGGCATGCTACCCAAAGCGGCTTGTATGGCAAGTCCTGGAAAGGACAAGGGTTTCATGGTGGGCGATGCAGGATTTGAACCTGCGACTTCTACCGTGTGAAGGTAGCACTCTCCCGCTGAGTTAATCGCCCAGAACGCCTACTAAAATACCACTCCGCTTCGGAATGTCAAGCCCCCCTCAGAATTTTAGATTTTGGATTTTGGATTGGGGATTGGAAGAATTTTAGATTTTGGATTTTAGATTTTGGATTTAGGACTTGAGATTGCGGCTGCCCAAGGGAGATCATCTTCACAATCCAAAATCACCAATCCAAAATCCAAAATTATCAAGGTTCTTTCTCTTTCACCACTTCCAGCCGGCCGTCCTTGAAAGTAAAGAGCACCAGCGGCTTTTTCCATTCGCCGGAGGGCTGCACGGTGATCGGCCCCAGCACCTGGGGGTAATCGCGCACCTGATGCAGCGCCTGGGTGAACTGGGTGCGGTTCTCCACGTGCAGGTCGCGGATCAGGTGCAGGCTGACCGCCATCGCCTCAAAGGCCTGGGTCTCGATCAAGGTGGCCGGCTCGCCGTAGGTCTTGCGGAAGCGGTAATCGAATTCCACGAAGGGGGGGCGGTTGAGCTCGGGCGCAAAGGTATCGGCAAAGACCGCGCCGGCGAGATCTTCGGGCTTGGTCTGGCGGAGCAACTCCTCCGAGTGCCAACTGTTGATGCCGAGGAGTTGGATGCCGGTGACCTTGTGGAAGCGGAGCTGGGGCGCGAGCATGGCGATGACGTTGCCGGCGTCGGGGATGAACAGCGCCTCGAACTCGAGGGGCGGGCCGGACTTGCTCGCCCGGTACTTGCGCAATTCCTCCGCGGTCAGGCCCAGCAGGCGCAGGATATCGGGGGTGAAATCGGTCTGCCCGGGCGGGTAGTCCACCTTGTTGACCACGGTGCCTTGCCGGCGGATGACCTCCGCGGCGAAAAGCTCGGAATATTCAAAACCGTAAGAATCGCCGGGGTAGAGCACGGCCAAGCGGGAGAGTTTTTTCTCGCCCATCGCCCAATCCAGCAAGGCGCTGACCTGGGCCGCTTTGGTCAAGCAGTCCAGGAAGACCGCGCCTTCCGGGTAAGAAAAATTCTCCAGCGGCGAGAGCAGGATGATCGGCACCTCCAACTCCTGGGCCTTGGCCGCGGCCGCCTCGCTGGCGGACCGGACCAGGGGTCCGAGGATGGCGAGGACGTGCTCGTCCATGACCAGCTCTTCCACGGCCCGGGCCGCCTGGGCCGGGTCTTCGGCCGAGTCGCGCACGCAGAGTTCGAGGGGATAGGGGTTCTGGGCGCCGCCGAAAATGCCCGCGGCCAGGGCGATGCCCCGCAGAGCCTTTTGTCCGACCAGGGCCCGGGGCCCGCTCAAGGGCAGGATGACCCCGATCCGGCCCGGGTCCACTTTTTTCCGGCGGGAGAGCTTCTCCAAAAGCTCGCGCGCCTGGTCAACGAAATCGCTGTCGGGAAACTGCCGGAGCAGGCGGTCGAGGGCGCTCTGGGAGAGTTCGAGGTCGCCGTTTTCGTAAGCTTTGAGGGCCAGTTGCTTGAGCGCCGGCTCGGCGGGAAAGCGGTCGGTTTCGGTCTGGAGCAGGTTTTGCAACTCGGCCATGGACAAGCGCGATTCGATCAACTTGAGCGCCTGGGACCGGGCGTTTTCCATGAGCGCCGGATCGTCACCCTCGCGGGCCACCTGGCTATACCAGGAGACCGCTTCCACGAAGTAGTTCAGCCGCATCTCGCACTCGGCGACGAGCATGGCCACCTTGTCCTTGCGCTCGCCGGCCCGCATCCGGGGAAAAAGGCTTTTGCCCGCAGCCGCGGCCTGGGAAAAATCTTCCAGCTTGTAGGCGGTGAGCGCCAGTCCCCAGCCGGCTTCGACGGCTTCGGGCCGGGTGGGGAAATTGTGCACCACGAATTGGAACTCGCCGAGCGCGGCGGGGAAGTTTTCCTGGAGAAAGTAAACCTCGCCCATCTTCTCATGGGCCAGGGCGACGCGGTCGCTTTCGGGAAAGTCCTGGAGGAAGGTCTGGTAGAGGCCGAGCGCGGCGTCGTAATCTTTGGCAGCCACCGCGGCTTCGGCCGCTTGCAGGTCCATCCGTCGGGCCTCGGCCTTGCGCACCTTGCGGCCCTCGCGCCAGACCCGCTTGGCCAGACCGGGATCGGCAGGGAAGGCCACCAGGAATCCGGCCAGGGCGATGCCGGCCAGAATTTTCCTTCGCCCGGACATGTTCTTGATCCTTACCACCGTTCCTTCTCCTTAAACCATCGCCGGCTCGCGCCCCGGTAAGCTTTGCGCAATTCCATTGTAGCGTAATTCGGCCAGGCCAGCATCTCCACCACCTGCCCCAGCCGCCGCTCCGCCTCATCCGGGTCTGGAGTCCGGCCCAAGATCAGGTCTTCCACCCGAAAGAGGTAGAGTCGGCGGCCCTTGGGCCGCTCCGGGTCCACCAGGAAGCTGTCGGCCTGGACCCGGCCCAGGGTAAGGCCCATCCGGTGGAGCACCCGCAAGAATTCCCCCGCCTCCGCGGCGATCTCCGGCCCGGTCTGGTTCCAGGTCTGAAAGGGCGGGCCCGGATCGAGCGCGACCAGGTAACCCGGGAAAAAATCACCTCCGCGCTTTCGGAGCAGCGCGGCCCGGGCCGGTACAAACGGCACCCGCCGGTAATAGAGATGGGCGACCAGCTTGAGGCCGTAGCCAGCGCCGCCAAAACCCCAAGGCCAGCCCGGGCGGAAAGCGCCCCGGGCGGGACGGAGGCTCAGCCGGATGGGGTTTCCGGTAATTTTGGATTTTAGATTTTGGATTTTGGATTGAAAAAGATCGGCGCCCGAGGCGGCGAGCTCTGCGACCAACTCCCGGAGCCACTCTTCGGGGATTTCGCGGTGATAGTGCACCCGCCAGGGTCCCTGCTCGAAAGAGTTGTAAACCGAGTTGACGCTGACCGGCCAAATCTCGCGTTCCCGCGCGCGCCGGCGGAACTTGTCCTCGGCCAAGGCCCCGACCCGGGCGAACCCTTCTTTGCCAGGAAGGGGCGGCAAGCCGGGTTGTTCCCAATAGGTCCGCCAGAAGCGCAGGCGGTCGGCGGTGTTGCCGAGGAAACCGAAGGTCTGGTCCACCTTGGCGAGGTTGTCCAGGCGCCGGCGGAGCGAAAGCCCGCGGCTCTGGGAAAGCAGGCGCACGCGCTCCAGGTCCACCAGCTTGAGGTCAAACCCCTGCGCGATCCGGGTCACCATCACGCTGTCCGGCTTGAAGTCGCGCTGCCAGACTCCCTGGTCGTGCAAGCGGCGGATGAGGCGAGCCAGCTCCGCGATCAGGGCGTTGCGCTCCTGCCGCAATTTCCGCTTCCGCTTCCCGACCAGCTCTTCCTCCCAGAAGCGGTCGAAGTTCCGAAAGCCGGGCAAGTAGTCCTGGACCAGGTAATCTTCCTTTAGCAGACCCGCCCGGAATTTTTCGCCCAGCGCCCAGTGCCGGACCACCGGGAAGCCGCGAGCCTCGAGGGCCAGAGCCACTTCCCACTCCTGCTGTGTGCGGGAGTTGCGGAAAAGATACTTGAGCTGTTTCCAGAAGCGCGGCCGGCCGTAGTGCTTGATGAAAAGCAGGGGGCCGGAGGCGGGCCGCCACTTCCAGATCGAGCGGCGCCGGCCGGTCTCCTTGAGCAGCTCGGCCCCGGCCTCGCGGTCCAATCCCGGGATAGCGGCGAGGCATGAGCGGAGCCAGTCCGGCGCGTCCGGCCGCAAGCGCCAGACCCAGCCCGGACTCCAAGCCCGTCTCTCTTCCTTCATTTGCTTGAATGGACCGAGGCCGCGATTGGCGGCTGCAGGCTTTTCGCCGCTTCGGTGAGGACGGCGGCGTCGGGGGAGGTCGCCACGACCTGGGCGATCTTCCTGGAAAGGTTTAGCTTCGCCGGCCTCGGTTGATCGAGAGGCATGGCTGCTCGGCGAAAGGAAACGGGGGGACGGCTGGAAGCGGCCTTCATGCGACAGTTACACCAGTTGCGCCTTGCGCTTCGCCCGCACCAGCGACCAGACCCAGGAGGGCAAGCCGTGATAATCGCCAAAATACAGGGCCGAATCGTAAGTATGAACCAGAAGGGGGAACACTCGCCACCAGGCATTTTTTCTGGTCAGAATTTGGATTTGAGCTTGGTCCACATTTTGGACCAGGAACTGACGGAGCCTTCTCGGGGGGAAGGCCAGCAGGATGGAGGGTTTTGTCAAGCCGATGGCCGAATCGGGTCGGCGCAGCCAATCCATGTGGGTCTGATTCGCCCCGATCAGTTGTTCCAGGTTCCGGGAAGCGGAGGCGGTTGAGGGCGGGGTTTTCCGGGCCGCGGCGATGATTCGGTCGGCGATCGTTTTTCGACTAGCCCAGGGATCCCGCTCGGACAAGCTGAACAGCGAATGCTCCAGCAGGTATTTCAGAAAGGTATAAAACGCCTCGAGGGGAAAAGACCGGGTCTCCGCGGCCTGGAGGGCGAGTTGGAGTTTTTCGGCGAGTTGGCCGGGATGGTCCAGGTCAAAAGTGAATCCCTTTTCCCCGTAAATCGCGCGGCCCAGAACCACTACCGGCTTGCGTTGCAGCAGAGCTTCGAGTCCGACCGTCGAATTGACGGTGACCACCACGTCGGCCAGGGCCAAGAGGGAGTGGAGGCTGAAGTCAGTGTTCACCCGGGTTTTGCCATTCGCCAGTGATCGGAGTTCGGCTAAACGGCTGCGATCTTCGGGGTGCGGCCGGATGAGAAGGATTACCTCCTCGAAATTTTTCAATATCTTTTGGAGGTCGGAGATAATATCCGCCATTTTCTTGTAATAAGGAGAATAAGATAATATGTTGGAGTCAGTTTCTATCTGTAGAGGCATCAAGATCGTTCGCGCGCGGGGCGGAATCCCTAATTTCATGCGCAGATCGGTGGCGGAGATGTCCTGGCCTTGGCGGACAATCGTCCGTTTTTGGTTTTGCAATTCCAGGCATAACTGCTCCAAGGATCGCATCTCTTCGGCCGTGGGTTGGGTCGCGTGGATTTTTTCCCAATTGGCGCCGGCGAGGTGACTCCCATAATTGACTCCCTGGGGATCTACGACCAAGGTATCGGGCAATAATCCTCGTTCTAAATAAAAAACCGGAATCCCTCTCCGGCGAGCTAAATAGACGAGAGCCCAGGCTAACAGGGGCGCGCCATTCCAAGTGAGAACCGCATGGGGCTGGATCGCGTTGAATAAATCAGAATAGGCAGTCAAAATACGAAGAGCTTGCCAGTGATAATAGTTCATTTGAGAATCGGGCAGCGAGGTGGTGGGGTCTTCATCCGGGAGCCATCTCTGATTAAGTAGCTCATAATCCAATAAGGGTTTTAGATCTTTTTCTTCAATAGGAATTGGGTTTGTATCCCTGGAAAGATTATATAATTCACGAACGGTAAACGCTTGATATCCTTTTTGCAAAAAGATGAGCTTCCCCGTGGGATTACTAGTGATAAAATAAGGTTCGATTTCGACGCATTTTTGAAGATAGGCAATTAATTGCAAATAACTATCAATTAAGGAAGGATTGCCCCAACAAAAGGAAAGAAGGGATAAACGGCCTTGACGGTTCTGGTTCGGCTTCACGGGAATAGCTCTTGAACTCTCGACTAGAATAAGGCATCCAGGGAAGCGGCAATTAGCCGGCAAATCATCCAGCAATATTTATTATGAAGGATTGGGGCGCGGGGCTTGAGCGAAAGTGCCGAAGCCCGCGCTCGTTCCGGGCTTCGCCGGCCGGCTTTGATACACATTTCAGAATGGTCGCCGGGGAAATGCTTCCCCGAAGAGAAACCAGGTAAAACCTTCACCTAAAAACTCCTTGGCTCTTAATAACCCGCCTTGATCAACAAGGGAACTTCCCAGATTTTGGGATGATGAAAGCCATGACCCCAGAGACCATCTTCGCCCATGGCTTCTCCGTGGTCAGAACAAATCACCAGGTCAAGGTTCTTGAGTTGGGTCAAGAGATGTTCTACTTGTTTATCCAGATATTCTAAACAGGCTTGTTGTCGCCGCCGGCATTCGCGGGCATTGCCGTAAGGATTGGGCTGACCATGCCAAGGACAATTTTTATACAGATACTGATGATGCGTTTCCCCGAAATTGATAAATAAGAAGTAAGGCTTATCTGCAACCCGAAGGCAATCTAAAACCCACTGAACCTGCTCCTCCGCCGACTCATGGGAGGCATAATTCGGTCCTCTCTTATAAAAAAAATGCTCAAAAAGTTCAGTTAAATATTTTCCCGCCGGCAAATCCGGATTGAACCAATTCACCGCGCCCGTGCCAATCGTTAAATATCCTTGGGCGCGGAATCCGGAGATAATGTTCTGGCCTTCCAGGGTATATTTCGAGGGCCGGGGCGCTTCCGGGTTTCCCAACCGCCAGAGTTGATCCGGCTTGGGCTTGCGACCGGCAATCCCGAAGCGAGTGGCGACCGTATCATAGTATTGAGTATTATCCAAGGTTTGAGGTATCTTGCCCACGAAAAATGACATATGGGCGGGGAAGGTATAGTTTCCCGGAGTATACGCCAATTTCCATTTTCCTAATTTTTTCAGAAAAGGAATTTTCGCTTTTTGGAACACGTCCCAGCGCAGCGAGTCAAATACCAGGAGCGCTTGATTTCTGCGGCTATCCGGCGTCATAATAAAATCTCCCGAGACTTTTCGGAGCTTCTTTGAGTTTCACAAATTCGGGCAAATGATCCTTGAGCTTATGCAACCAGCTGATTCCGTCATAAACCCTATCCTGAGAGGGTTTGACCACCAAGGCGCGAACATTATAACCCTGCTGAAGGAAAATTCCGCCACGCAATTGATAGCCAGTAATTCCCAATAAATAGATCAATTGTCCCAAGCTCCACCCCACGTTGAAATGCCCACTGACGATCTGAGATTTATGCGGCGGCACGGTTACCGCGAGCCAGCCTTCGGGTTTCAGCACGCGATGCCATTCCCGAAGAGCCAGCAGGGGACTGAAACTGTGCTCCAGACTATGATGGCTCCAGACGAGATCAAAAGTATGATCGGCAAAGTCGAGAAAGTGAAGATCCATGGCGAGGGCCTGATAGCCAGACTGGATGGCGTCCGAACGAATCTCGGCACTGAACTGGGTCGCGATGCCGGTTGTATCCAAACCCTGCTGGCGAAACCAGCGGCAATGATACCCGTATCCGATCCCCACATCCAATACTTTTTGGATTTTTCCAAGGGGAAGTTTTTTTAGAAATTCGAGCGAGCCCTGATACAAACTTTCCGCGGCCCGGCGATGCTCCGGATTCGAGCCACCCTCCAAGTAATGAATCCTTTGATACCATTCCCGGAAGTTACAGAACTTTATAAACTCGCGCTCCTTCTCCATTTTATCACCTGCGTCCGACACCTTCTTCCTCGTCTTTCATCCCCAGGGGTAACCCCTCTGCGCCGTTCCGGGTATGACTAAGGGCCGCATTCCGGACGTTGCCTTTGCTCGATCATTTCTTTGATCACGGAAGGATACTCCCCTTGATACCGGGATCCCGATTCCCTCCGCCTAATTCTTTCATGGAAAATGGGAAGTTCCTGCCAATTACTCGGCCAGGCTTGGGTCGCAGTGGCAAGGGATTTAACCCATTTGAAATGCAAAAAAGCCGGTTGGTTGATAATGGATTGCCTGGTGGGCAACAGCCCCAGACAGCGCCGTTGGGGAAAGCGAAATTTTTCGCAGAGCTCGCCGTTGATAAAGAACGTGCCTTTGCGGACTTTGAAAAACTGGGGATGCAATCCGGTCGTGGGATCAACGCTGAGACGGTCGAGATTCGGTCCGGCGAGATTCACTCCAAAGATTTTAATGATCTCACAATGACCCAGCAAGGAGCGAATGCTTGGCCCCAGCCAGTCCACGGCCACCATATCGCCGTCCCATTTGGATACCCACTGATAACTAGTTTTGGCCAAACACCAATTGTAAAAATAAGCCCGGCTATAGATCGAGTTTGCCGGCCAATTTCCATGGCCAGGGCCGTTGGGGAAAGAATCAAACGGATAATAATAAATCCGGACCTGGGGCAACTTCATTTCTCGAATAATGGCTTCGGTTCGGTCAGTGGAATTCTGCAAAAAAATTGCCAACTCATCAAACCATTCTTGAATCGAAAGCAAACAAGGCCGAATCCATTCCTCTTCGTTTTTCAACCGGATCATCGCCGAAAGCCCGGGTTTGCGTCCGGAATAATAGCGGCTAGGAATGTTATAGTCTTGATAACCTTCCCGGTTTTCGCAGTGCAAGCGGTTGGAAGAACGGCCATTTTGTTGAAAGGGTGCCCTCCGCTGGGACAGAGGCTCATCCTGCTTGGCGCAAGAACTCGACATCCATCACCTCTTCCTGGCAGCGGTCGCCAGGAGTGTTTTTTTCCCGGAAAACCATCCCCCCGATTTGAGTTGCTTATGCGCGCGTCGCCAATACGATCAAAGCTGACCCTAAATCCGCTTGAATCCCTCAATTAATCAAGATATTTTGCCATGGACAATCGCAATTGTCAAGGACGGCCGGCTGAAGAGTTCCGCCGGCCCGCCGGCTTGCGGGTTGGTCGGTAAAAGGCGCAGAGGGCAGGGCGTTGTAAAAAAGGAGCGGCACCAAGACTGGGAGAGCCGAACTCAGAAGTCCTGGAGCCAGGGTTCTTCTTCCTGGTCATAAGGGCCCGGCTCCATGTCTTCGAGGGGCTCTTCTTCTTCGATGTTTTCGTCCAGGGTTTCACCGTATTCCGGCTCTGGTTCTGGCTCGGGTTCCGGAGGCGCCACCTCGGCCGGGGTCTGGGAAGGCGGCGGCGGGGGAGGTGAAACCTGGGGCCGCGATTCCGCGGGCCTGTCCGGCTCCGGGGGCGGTGGCCCCGCCGGCAGTGCGGGTTTGACGGGTTTACCGGCGGCGAGATCCTGCTTGATGCTCTCCAACAGACTGAGCCCTTGCTCCCGCTGTTGCCGGGCGGTCTCCAGGTCCTTTTGGCCTTCGTTCAACTGGGCGGATTCGCCGGTTTCGAGATACAGCATCTTGCTGCGCAGACCCCGGCGGGTCAAGGCGATGCTGTTGGAAAGGGTGGTCTGGCAGCGTTCAAACCCGGCCGGCGGCTCCAGCGAGCGCATCTCTTGCAGGAGATCGCGGAACTCGCTTAAAATATCGTTCAGGTTCTGGGACCCGGCTTTGCCCCCGCTTTGGCGCACCGCCTCGTTAAATTTTTCGACCAGTTGATCCGCCTGGGCCAGGGCTCCTTTGACCTCCTGCTCGTAGCTCGCCACGTCCGGAACCGCTCGTTTCCCCCGAGGCCGTTTCCCCCTCAAACCCTTCATCTCGGTCCGGTCGCGGTTGCCCCGGTTCCAGCGTTTTTCCGGGACCTGGATTTCTGGTTCCCCCAAAAATTCCTCGGTTCCCGGAGCAGAAGGTTCCTCCAAGTCCCCGTTCGGAGTTGGCTGGGATTCGGGAGCCTGAGCGACTTGGCTCACCCCGGGCGCAGGGGATGAAGCCGGTGCACGGGAAAAGGGCCATTGAAACCCGAGCAGGATCAGGGAGGAGAGGATGACCAGGTAGCCCAGGGCCGCCCAGGGATGGGTCAAGTAACCCCAGGTCGTGAGTTGATTGGACTTGGGCAGGCCGGCTTTTTCGGATTCCACCAGGAGGCTGTGGCATTGGGGGCAGGTCAAGGCTTCATCCGGCAGCTCGCTTTGGCAGTAGGGGCACTTGATCATAGCGACAGTATATCCTGGATCTTTGGAGCGGGCAAGCTCAAGAAAGGTTCCCGGCTAAAGAGAGTAGTAGCGGAAAATCGCCCAGTCGTCCTGGTCCAGGAGCAGGGTAAAATGCTCCGGATCTTGCTTGAGCTTGCCGATGGTCTCGGGATGGCCGCAGGAGTAATTATAGATCTGGTAAGAAGGGTTGCGGTTGATGATGACCAGGCCGGCGTGATAGCGGTCGAGCAATTGGCGGATGCGCTCCAGTGAAGTCGTGGGCAGGAAAAACTCGATTTCATCCAACCGGCGCTGGTCCTGGTCCGGGACGCCCACCCCCGGCTTTTGCTGCACCGCCACGTAGGCGTTGAGGTAGGCGGTGAGCCGAAAGCTGGTGAACACATCCGAGAAGACCACCTCGCCCGGCTGGACCAGGCGGCGCTCCTGCAAGAAGCGGAAAGGGGTGTCGTCGTAGAGCAGCGAGTCGCGGGGCGCGGAGCGGAGCAAAGTGACCATCTTGGAGAAGAGGTGGTTGTAGTAGATGGGCTTGGCCGGCCAGGGGATGGCGGCCAGGCAGAGCAGCGCCGCGAGCGAGAAGGCGCCGGGCAAAAAGAGCCAGGCGCGCTTGTCCAGAGAGGCGAGGCGCTCCCAGGTCCGGGCGATGAGGAACCCGGCGGGAAGGAAGGCGAGGATGCCGATAATCCGAAGCAGGCGGCGGAGATAGCCCAGGCTGAAAAAGCGGGCGAACAGCGTGCTCAGCGGCGCATCCCAGGTGATGGCGATAACTGCCGGGATGGCGGTGAGAACCAGGAGCAGGGGCCAGCTCCTGGTCTTTCGCCACAGGAGAGGCAGGGCGAAAAGGCCGAGGAGGTAGAGAGGGTAAGAGGTCAGGTTGGGGTCGGACCAGGTGAAGCGGAAGGGGTTGAGGAAGAAGAGGGTGCCGGTGAGGAAGGCCCGGTAGGGGTTACGGCCGAACGTCTGCCACTGGGTCATCTGGATGGCCTGGTAGCGGAGCAAGATATAGGGCAGCGAGACGAGCACGGCCAAAAGGATGAGCGCTAGGCCGCGGCGGATGAGCGGCGGCTCGCCGGCGGTGCGGGCCGGCCAGGTCCCGCGTCCGGACTCAAAGGGCTTGACCCAGACCAGGAAGAGAAGCAAGGGCAGCCCGAGAAAAAGGACGAGGTAAAGCCACAGGGGGTCCATCGGCAAAAACGAGATCAGGGGCAGGAACCAGTTGGGGTCTTCTTCGCTGACCAAGCGGACGGAAAAGACCACGGCCAGGACCACCGGCAGCCCGAACAGGGTGGCCAACAGCAGCAGCTGCCGGACCGGTCCGCTTTTGAAAAAAGACCGTAGGCTCGAAGCCAGATCGCCCCGGCTCAGGGCATAGCCCAGGATCAAACACCCGGCGCTGAGGTAGAAGCCCAGGCCCCAGAGCACGTGGACAATGGATACGCCGAGCACGGCCAGCGCGAGCGTGATCGCCGCGCCTTTGCCGGAATTTTCCAGGTAGTCCAAGAGCAGGGCGAGCAGGCCGGGATAAGCCAGGAGCCACATGCTGTCTTCCGGGAAGAAGGTGGTCGCGCCCAGAAAGGTCAGCCCGCCGTAGATGACGTGGTAAGCGAGAAAGAGGAAAAAGGCGGCCAGGGCCGCGGAGGGTTCGAGGATGCGGCGGGCCAGGGTGAAGAAAGCCAGCGCCGCCAGCGGCTCGGTCAGGAAAGCCGCGTTCAGATAAAGCACGATCGGGTCCACCCGGCCAAAGCCGGCGATCAAGGCCCAGAGCAGGGCCCAGAGGTTGTAGCTGTGGATCGGATCGGCCGGCGCGTCCCGGTAGGCGAAGTGGGCGTTCGAGGCCGCGAAGTTGTCAACGAGCTTGCGCACCTGGGAGATGTAATTGAAATAGTCCCAGTCCAGGGCGAGGCCGCGGAAGGCCTGGAGGAAATAGGCGAGCACGGAGAGACCCAGGACCAGTAAGAGCACGCTGACTAAGGCGGTTGGCGCAAGAGGCGGGCGAGCGAGTTCGGCGGTGGTTTCTTTTTTGCGCTCGAGCGCGCGCAGGGTCACGGCGAGGAGGAGGATAAAGAGGATGACGGCGAAGATGCTAAGCACCCAGGCCAGGGAGAGTTCGAGGTAGAACGCGAGCAGGGCGGGGAAGGCGAAGACGCCGAGGCTTTCCGGAAGCGCCAAGGGAATCCGCTCCAGCCAAAGGAAGCGGGAGTTGGGGATGAGGAGTTGATGGAGGAGCCAGCCGGGGAGGAGGAAGAGGGAAAGGAATCCGAGGGCGATGCGGAGGGCGAGCGGCGGATTCCAGGTCTGGGAAAAGACCAGGCCGGCGCCGAGTAAAATCCCCGCGGCCAGCGCCGGACCGAGCCAGCCAAGGGCGTCCCGCTTCATCAGTTTCGCATGGTAAAGCAAGCCCGGGGCAAAGTCAATCAGCCAAACCGCGGCCGGGCCGCGACCCACGCTCTTGCCCCGTGAACGTCAACGGAAAGTGTATTTCGTATTCCGTATTTCGTATATCGGGAGGAGAGTAGCCGCGACCGTTCGGCTGTCTTCGACCCTGAGGCTCAGACCGAAGGGAGCTCTCGGCCGAAGCCGCGCTTCGGTCGCGGGAATGAAAAGCCCAATGTAAAATGTAAAGACCTGACCCCAATCCACAATCCATATTGTCAGCGAGCTGCCCCTTAAATCCGTCTCCGGCAATGGGTGTGGTATGGCCTAGACGGGCGCTGACAACCGTGTTATATGTGGTTCTGTCGGTCGCTCTATTTTTTTCCGGGAGGAGTCTAATGAATAACCGGTTTATCCGATTAATTACAGTGGCGCTCATTGGGGTTTTCATTCTTTTAAACCTCAATGCTTGCGGGGGGCGCGTTCCTTACGGGTTCGTTAAACTTTTCCGCGAGGCCGACCGGGTGACCGAGGTGGCGACGATCACCGCCTCGGACACGCCCTTTAGGTTCGAAGAGAATCCGGGTGAACTCGAGCTGAGCTATGAATTCAAGGGACGGACCTATGAGCTCGAGCGGTTCTTCAAGCGCACCGCCACCACCAGCTTCCTGGTGGTGAAAAACGACGAGATAGTGTATGAGCGTTATTTCCAGGGCGCGGACGAAAGCTCGCGGCTCACCTCGTTTTCAATGGCCAAGTCCTTTGTCTCGGCCCTGGTCGGGATCGCCATCGAGGAAGGCTACATCGAGAGCGTGGACGACCCGATTACCAGGTATGTGCCCGAGCTGAAAGGTTCCGGCTATGACGGGGTGCCGATCAAGCACGTCCTCCAGATGTCCTCGGGCGTCAAGTTCAGCGAGAACTACTACAACCCCTTTTGCGACCTCTGGGTGATGGCCGGCCGGCTGGTATTTCTCGACCGGCCGATGGATAAGTACATGGCAAACCGCAAGTCCAAGGAGCCCTCGGGCGAGCGGTTCCACTACGCCTCGGTTGACACCCAGGCGCTGGGAATGCTCCTCCGCCGGACCAAGGGTCGGCCGGTGGCCGAATACTTGGAGGAGAAGATATGGCATCCCTTGGGCATGGAGTCGGACGCCTTCTGGAACGTGGACTGCGAGGGGGTGGAGTTGGTCTTCTGCTGCCTGAACGCGACGGCGAAAGACTACGCGAAGTTCGGGCGGCTCTACATGAACGGGGGGAACTGGAACGGGGAGCAGATTGTCGCGGAAAGCTGGGTCTTGGAATCGATCGTGCCCGACAGCCCACACTTACAGCCGGGACGGACCGAGAATAGCTGGGGATACCAGTACCAGTGGTGGATCCCGGAGGATTCGGACGGCGAGTTCATGGCGGTGGGCATCTTCGGCCAGTACCTCTACGTCTATCCCAAAGAGGACCTCATCATCGTGAAAACCAGCGCTGATATGGCAATGAACGACGATGAGTGCCTTGCGGTATTCCGTGCGGTCGCGGAATATCTCCGGGGCGATTGACGATTCCCTTAAAAAAATTGAGGATTTGGAAGTTCTTTCTTCATATTTCCAAAAAGGGGGGGGAGATTTGCCAAACTATCGCCTTGGAAATTTCCAGTGTCAAAGGGGTCAGGCCTTCAAATAAAGTTTAACTGCTCCACGATTTTTTGGATGGATCGGCTCTTTTGGATGAGTTCTTTGCCTCGGCGCACGGCCATGGAGGCGGAGGAAATTTGAACGCCCATGGCGAGAGCGGTCTGAGTGATCGTGAAACCGCAGTGCTCCACGAGGTGGTAGAATAAAGCCGACCGCGCCGGGAAGTTGCGGCGTCGGTGTTTAAGCTCCCCTGGTGCCACGCCAAAAGCCGCGGCCACCTTAACTACTTCACGGTCCAGATCAATCTCCCCCCTCAGGGTTCGGCGAAAATCAGGCACTGTCTCTACCTGACCGGAGAGCCGATGCGCCATGATCATCTTCTTTACGGTTTCACGTGAGCCTAAAATCACCTCTCCCCGAAAGTCTTTCCAAAAAATGGGGCTTTCCCGGCAGGAATGGGGTCAGAGCTTTACTTAATACTTTACATTATTGTATAACACTGCCCGCTACCGAAGCGCGGCTTCGGCCGAGAGCTCCCTTCGGTCTGAGCCTCAGGGTCGAAGACAGCCGAACGGTCGCGGCTACCTTCTTGCTTTCCGCCAACCATCCAGAGGTGTCAAGGTGTCAGGGTGTCAAGGTTTCTTTCCGCCAACCGCCAACCGTCAACGGCCAACCGGCTTCAGCCTGGGGTGGTTGCCGCGCAGAATGGGGGGACGTTTGAAGAGGGTATGTCGTATGTCGTATTTCGTATGTCGTAAGGGCAACTAAGGAGAAAGATTGAGTAATTGGAAGAAAAGGAAGAAAGTGTCAAGCAGGGCTGGACAGAAGTGGAAACTTTGGAGATAAAGCGCGATTTTTTGTCCAAGTTGAGCCGCAAGCCGCGAAGCAGAGGAACTAAGGGGATAGGTAAAAAAGCCTTGATAAATTGCCGGGTTAGCATCTGGAAGAATTGTTTTATTTCAGCCTTCACCCTTCACTCTTCATCCTTCCCTATTATATGTAGAAATGTTGCAGTTTTCCGGCTGCCGCCGGTTGAAATATGGCCTTCCCGTTGGTCAGGCCGGCGAGTCGCCAGCCAATCCCCAATCCGAAATCCCCAATCCGAAATTTAAAATCCAAAATGACCGCACACTGTCCGCTGCGCACTTTTTGCATGAAAAGCGGGTGCGGTTGGGGATGGTATTTGGGCTTGACAAATCCGGCCAAGCGCGCAATGGTTTTTGCTGGAGGGGAAAAATTAAATGCGGGTTTCGATTTGCGCTCATGGGGCCGCGGAAGAAGTAACCGGCTCCAAGCATCTCCTTGATCTCGATGGCTGTCAGGTCCTGCTCGAATGCGGCATGTTCCAGGGCAGGCGGGCGGAGGCGCGCAAGCGCAACCTGAGCCTGCCCTTTGCCGTGGCCGCGGTGAAGGCCGTGATCTTGAGCCACGCCCACTTCGACCACTGCGGCAACCTGCCCAGCCTGGTCAAGGCGGGTTTCGACGGCGCCATCCATTGCACGCCGGCGACGCGGGACCTGGCCTCGCTGATCCTGCTCGACTCGGCCCACATCCAGGCCAAGGACGCGGAGTATGTCAACCACCGGCGCAAGCGGGGCAAGGACCGGAGCGCGGTGGAGGTCGAACCGCTCTACACCGAAGAAGACGTGGTCCATACCCTTGAGCATTGCCTGACTACCGGTTATGGACGGTCCTTTTCCGTGGCGGACGGGATTCGGGCGAGCTTCCTTGATGCCGGCCATATCCTGGGTTCGGCCCTGGTGGTGGTGGAGGGCCAGGGGTTGAGGATCGGTTTCACCGGCGACCTGGGCCGGCCCGGGCTCCCGATTTTACGCGACCCGCAGGTGCTGCCGCCGGTGGATTACCTGATCTGCGAAAGCACCTATGGCAACCGGCTCCATGACCCCCTGGGCCAGACCATGGACGAGCTGGCCGAGGTGATCGTCTCCACTGCCAAGAAAGGCGGCCGGGTGGTGATCCCCGCCTTTGCGGTCGAGCGCACGCAAGAGCTGATCTACTTCCTGCACCTGCTCCACGACCAGGAGCGGATCCCGGACATTCCGATCTACGTGGACAGCCCCATGGCGGTGAACGCCACTGCCATCTTCCGCGCCCATCCCGAGTGTTACGACGGCGAGACCCGCCGCGCCTTTGCCGACCATGCCCAGAACCCCTTTGGGTTTTCCCGGCTCAGCCTGGTCACCGATTTGGCGGAGTCCAAGAAGCTGAACGAGCTTCGGCTGCCGCACGTGGTCATCTCGGCCAGCGGCATGTGCGAGGCCGGCCGCATCCTCCACCACCTGGTCCGCTCGGTGCCGGACCACCGCGACACCATCCTCATCGTGGGTTTCATGGCGCAGAACACCTTGGGCCGGCGCCTGGCCGACCGCGAGAAGCAGGTGAAGATTTTCGGCGAGACCTACCCCCTGCGCGCGCGGGTGAAAATACTGAACGCCTTCAGCGCCCACGCCGACTACGAGGAGATGCTCACCTACCTTCGGCGGCTCGAGCGCAAACGCTTGAAAGGGATTTTCCTGGTCCACGGCGAGCCCGAGGCGCAAGCCAACCTTAAAAAAGTCCTGGAGCAAGACGGCTTTGCGCGGGTCGAGATCCTCCACCAAGGCGAGCCGGTGGAGTTGGCTTAGCTGATAGGCTCATCCGGTATTGAAACCCTCCGCCCGCGCAAAGGCGGAGGGCGGTTTTGCCACGGCCGCTCGGGAATTGCGCGTGCGTAAATCCCCCCTCCGAGGCCGCATGCTCCCCTGCCCAGCCAGGCGCGGGAAAATACCTGAAGGCACGATGGCAAGAAGCGGAAATCTCGTTCCGGAAGACCCACTGCTCAGGGGTTACGGTAGGCCATGCCCATCCAGTCCGAAGTGATCTTTTCCACTTCCTCGCGGTTTATCTCCAACTCCCGGATGAACACCTCCACCACCTGCGGGTCGAACTGGGTGCCGGCGCAGCGACGCAACTCCTGGATGGCCCGCGACTGGGGCATGGCTTTGCGATAGGGACGGTCCGAGGTCATGGCATCGTAGGAGTCGGCCACCGCCAAGATCCGGGCGCCGAGCGGGATGTGCTCGCTCTTGATGCCCTCCGGGTAACCGGAACCGTCCCACCACTCGTGGTGGTAATAGACCAGGGGCACGATCTCGCGCAGGAAGTGGACGCTCTCCAGGATTTGCTTGCCCACCACGGTGTGGTCCTTGAACATCTCATGCTCGGCCAGCGAGATCTTATCCGGCTTGTTGAGCGCCTCCAGCCGGATGCCGATCTTGCCGATATCGTGGAGCAGGCCGGCCCGGTCCAGGCGCTCCAGTTCCCGCTCGGTGAATTTCAATCCCCGCCCGATGAGCAGGGCATACTCGGTGACCCGCCGGGAATGACCGGAGGTATACTTGTCCTTGGCTTCCAGGGTGGAAACCAGGCCCTCGATGGTTTCCCGGAAAGTGCGCTGGAGGTTCTCATAGAGCCGGGCGTTCTCGATGCTTTGGGCGGCCCGGCTGGCCAGGATGATGAGCGCCTTGGCCTGGCCTTCGCTGAACTTGAAGTTGCGCCGGAAGGAAAAGACGTTGACCGCGCCGATAATCTCGTCCCTGGCTTTCAGCGCGGCAGACAGGAACGAAGAGATACTCCGATGCTCCGGCAGCCGGCGGAAATAGCGGCGGACCTTGGCGCCGTGCACGATTAAAAAGGGTGATTCATGGAAAGAGTTCAGCAGGGTCTCTTCGTTGATCACCCCGGTGAAGTCATCATCCTTCGATTCCCGGCTCATGCCATAGGAAAGGTAATGGCTTGCTTGGTTCTCGTCTTCCGAGGGCTGTTCCAGGATCAGGCCCACGGCATCGGCATTAAACTCAGCCTGGATGGTCTCGATCAAGATCTGCAGAATCCGGTCCAGGCTCAGCGAGGATGACATGGTCTCGCTCACCTTATAGAGGTTCATCACCTCCCGGAGCTGCACGTTTTCCCGCTGCAGACGTTGTTTTTCCAGGCCCCGGCGGATGATCTGCACCACCTCGTCCACCTTGAACGGCTTCAGGATGTAGTCATACGCGCCCTGCTTCATCGCCTGGATCGCGGTCTCCACCGTGGCAAAGCCGGTCATGATCACCGTGGCCACCGGCAGCTTTTGTTCCTGCACCGCCTCCAGCAGTTCCAGCCCGCCCATGGCCGGCATCTTCAGGTCGGTGATCATCAGGTCGTAATGCTTATCCGTCAGCTCGGCCATGGCCTGTTCCGCGTTCTCCACCGTCACCACCACAAAGCCTTCGGAGGTGAGGAAATCGGCGAGGATGTCCCGGATCACCTTCTCGTCATCCACCACCAGGATCCGGGCGCTTTCTTGGGTATAAATATATTCCATCTTTCGACCAGTTTTGTTTTGAATATTATCAAAAT
>Ga0154610_1125_pt4 | contig 25100 bp, 25 predicted proteins | sample Rifle2008BG13ft_FD_116039 | JGI IMG/M metagenome (GOLD analysis project Ga0154610, IMG submission 116039) | Deltaproteobacteria bacterium RBG_13_61_14 | reverse complement strand
CCGGGCGCGTTGAGCCGGGGCACCAGGGTGAAGGCCACCCGGCCGGCGGAAAGCTTGACTCCGTCGAGCCCGGCCACCCGGGAGAGCATCTGCAGTCCGACGCGCTCGGGGGAATTGATCTCTTTGAGGCCGAAGGCCACCAGGGTGCGGTTAAGCCCGATCAACGGCACCACGTCGGCAATGGTGCCGAGCGCGGCCAGATCCAGGTAGGCGCGCAGGTTCGGCTCGGCTTTGCCCTGGAAAAAGCCGCGCTCGCGGAGATGGGCGCGCAGTGCGATGAGCAGCAGGTAGGCCAGACCAGCGCCCGAAAGTTCGGTGAACGGAAACGGACAGTCGGGACGGTTGGGATTGATGATGGCATAAGCCGGGGGCAAGTGCCGGGGCACCTGGTGATGGTCCACTACGATGACCGGGAGGTTCAGACGCTCCGCGTGCTCGAGCGCGGGCTGGTCGGAAATGCCGCAGTCCACGGTGAGGATCAGGGAAGCGCCCTGGCTCTTGAGCGCGTCCACCCCGGCCGGCTTCATGCCGTAGCCCTCGCGCTGGCGGTGGGGGAGGTAGGGGATGGCGCGGCCGCCGAGCTCGGTGAGGAACGAGCACAAAAGCGCGGCGCCGGTGACGCCGTCCACGTCGTAGTCGCCGTGGATGCCGATTATCTCGTTCTTTTCCAGGGCCTGGGTCAGCCGGGCCACGGCCTTGTCCATATCGCAGGGAAGGGGTTCGGGCTTGAGTTGGTCGAGGGAGGGTTGGAGGAACTGCCGGCCGGCGGCAGGGTCGGAGATGCCCCGGTTGAGCAGGACCCAGGCTGCCAGCGGGTGAAGTTCCAACTCCCGGGCCAGGGTCTCGGCCAGCTCTTTGGAAGGCGGCCGGATTTCCCATCGGCGAGGCATAATTTTTTATAACACAAATCCGGCGTTAATCCTATTTTGTTCTTGGTCGGGGCACGGACTTCGGCGAGCTCAGTCGAGCCGCGCGCCGTGTCCCTGCCTCGTAACCGGGAATCAGGAGTTGAGGCGGCATGGCCGGTTCGATTAAAACTTGGATTTTTGACAATACCTTCCATTTGTTTTATACTAATCAACCTTAAGAACGGGCAGGGCTGGCGGTGAAAGTGGTAGTTGACAAGATTCCGCCGGAGGGGATTGCCTTTTCCGAAGAGCATCCTCCGGAATGGTTGACCAATATCCCGGAATTTTCCCAGCCCGGTGATACTTACATCCAGGATCGGATCCTGCTCTCCGGTCAAGTGAGCCGGGAAGGCCAGAACCTGCGGCTGCGGGGAGAGGTGGCGACCCGGCTCCATACCTTTTGCACCCGGTGCGGGGACGAGGTGGAGTGGCCCTTGGGCGGCTCGTTTGACCTGGTGTTGATGCCGGGCAAGCCGAGGCGGCCGGAGGAAGAGGTGGGGTTAACGCCCGAGGAAATGGACCACCTCTATTTCGAGGGTCCGGAAGTGGAGCTGGACCAGTATTTCCGGGAGGAGGTGGCCCTGGGAATCCCGATCCAGACTCTGTGCCGGGAAGACTGCCGGGGCTTGTGCCCCCAGTGCGGAGTCAATTGGAACCGGGAGAGTTGCGCTTGCGCCCAAAGCGAGGGCGACCCCCGGCTGGGCATTCTGCGCAAGCTGAAAATCAAATCCTGAGCAGGGAAGGCCAAGCCCTGCTTTTCCCGAACAAGGTTGGCCAGGGCGCTCGTGACCGCGCCCGGAGAATTGCTGAACGGAGAACCCGATGCCGCTCCCGAAACGGAAGACCTCAAAATGCCGTCGCGACAAGCGCCGCACCCATGACGCGCTCCGCGCGCCGAACCTGGTCCCCTGCCCCAACTGCGCGGAGAAAATCCTGCCGCACCGCATGTGCCCGCATTGCGGTTACTACAAGGGCCGGGCCATCAAAGAAGTCGAAGAACGGAAAACCTGAGCCCCAAGCCTAGGGCCATGACCGCCTTTGCCTTTGTCTTTCCCGGCCAGGGTTCCCAGGCGCAAGGCATGGGCAAGGAGTTTTTTCGGGAATTCGCGCTGGCGCGGCAATGCTTTGAAGAAGCCGGCGACGCCCTTCACCTCAACCTGGCCCAGCTCTGCTTTGAAGGCTCGGAAGCGGAACTGCAACTGACCGCCAATACCCAGCCGGCCGTGCTGATCGTGTCCGCGGCCGCCTGGAAGGTGCTGCACGCCGAGACCGGCCTGCGCCCGGTGGCCGCGGCCGGGCACAGCCTGGGCGAGTATTCGGCCCTGCTCGCCGCCTCCGCGCTGACCCTGCCGGAGGCGGCGGCGGCCGTGCGCCAGCGCGGCGCCTTCATGCAGGACGCGGTCCCGGCCGGGGAAGGGGCCATGGCCGCGATCCTGGGGCTCACGGCCGAAGCGCTGGCCCGGGTCTGCGAGGAGGCGGCGCAGGGCGAGGTGGTCCGGCCGGCGAACTACAACGCGCCGGACCAGATCGTGATCTCGGGCTGCGCCGCGGCGGTGGAGCGGGCGAGCGCTTTGGCCAAGGAGCGAGGCGCCAAGCGGGCGATCCCGCTCAAGGTGAGCGCGCCTTTTCACTGCGAGCTGATGCAGCCCGCGGCCGAGCGCATGGCCGAGGTGCTGCGGAGCATCTCCTGGCAAAAACTTTCCTCTCCGGTGATCTCCAACGTGGAAGCCAAACCCTACCCCGGGCCGGAGGCCGCGGCCGACCTTTTACTCCGCCAGATCACCTCGCCGGTGCGCTGGGTCGAGTCAGTCCAGGCCATGGCCGGGCTCCAGGCGGAAATGTTTTTGGAGATCGGGCCGGGCAAAGTGCTGACCGGACTCATCCGCCGCATCCTGCCCGAGGCCAAGACCCTGAACCTCGCGGTCCCCGCTGACCTCCAAGCGGTGCAGAAGGTGCGCTAATGCCCACGGACGACCTCGACCTTTCCGGCCAGGTGGCCCTGGTCACCGGCGGCTCGCGCGGCATCGGCCGGGCCATCGCGCTGCGCCTGAGCCAGGCCGGGGCCTACGTGGCGATCAATTACTCCGCCGATGACCAGGCGGCGAAACGGACGCTCCTGGACCTGGAGCGCGGCGGCGGCCAGGGCGAGCTGCAGAAGTTCCCGGTCGAGAATTTCGCCAAGGTGCAGGACGCAATCAAGGAATTCAGCAAGCGCAAGGGCCGGCTGGACATCCTGGTCAACAACGCCGGCATCTCCCGCGACCAGGTGCTGGCCCGGATGAAGCCGGAGGACTGGCACCGGGTGCTGGCGGTGAACCTTACCGGCGCGTTTTATTGCTGCCGGGCCGCGGCCCGGGTGATGGTGCGGAGGCGCTACGGCCGGATCATCGTCATCTCTTCGATCATCGGCCGGATCGGCCGGGCCGGGCAGGCGAACTATGCGGCGAGCAAGGCCGGGCTGGAGGCGATGACCCGGAGCCTGGCGCTCGAGCTCGCCGGCCGCCAGATCACGGTGAACGCGGTGGCGCCGGGCTACATCGAGACCGAGATGACCCTGGCCCTGCCTCCGAAGGTGCGCCAGGAGATCCTGGACCATATCCCCTCGGGCCGGGCCGGGACCGCGGAGGACGTGGCCGGGGTGGTGCTCTTCCTGGCCAGCGGACTCTCGGCCTACCTCACCGGCCAGACCCTGCACCTGAACGGGGGTTTGTATTTTGGCTGAAGATCGGTTAAGCTAGTTCCGTTTTATTACCGGAATACGCCGAAGGAGGAACCGGAGGATGGACATAAAAGAGCGGGTGATCCAATTAATTATTGAACACCTGGAGCTGGCCCCGGCCGACGTGGTGCCGGAAGCTCATTTCATTGACGACCTCGGGATCAGCTCCATGGACCTGTGGGAGCTGGTGCTGGTGATGGAGGACGAGTTTGGGCTGGAAGTGCCGGACGAGGACCTGGAGAAGATCGGCACCATCCAGGACGCGATCAATTTCATTACGGCCCATGCGGAAGAGAAGTAAAATTGTTAAGTTATGACCAGGTTCTTTACTTCATAACTGAAGATGATTAGGTATTGTTGAATCTCTTCTTTTAAATAAAGCTCAATAAGATTAGGGGAGGGGCTTTTACTGGGAAAAATACCTCGCTCTTCGCAAAGGGGAGAAAGTAAGGGAAAAGCCATGGCAAGGGTTAAAGGAAGCTTGCTGGTTGATTTCGTCAAGGGTATCCGGGCTGACAAGACTGGAGCTTATGATTCTTATCTTACCGGCCAGGACCGAGAGATCATCTCCCAGCGGATTCTCGCCAGCGCGTGGTATCCCTTTGAGACCTATAAGAACTGCTTCAATGCCGTGGTTCAGGAGGCGGCCAAAGGAGATATGGAAGTCGTGCGACAATGGGGCCGCACCTACGCCGAGAGCATCCTTAAAAATGTGTATAAGAACATTCTAGTTGAGGACAACCCTGAAGGGATTTTAAGAAAGCTGGGGCAAATTAGAAATCTTTTATTCGACTTCGGCGATTTCGATGGAAGCTTGATCTCAGATAAGAAGGCCATGATGACGATAAGAGATTTCGATCCCCAATTTGAAGCCTTTTATCATTTGGTCAGAGGATGGTATGAAAGGACCTTGGAACTGGGCGGAGCCAAAAATGTCCGGTCTCAATTTGTAGCGAAGAGCTGGGAAGGCGATCCCGAAACTTCCATAGAACTCTCCTGGGATTAGCAGAGTCTTGCCCCGTCTCTCCGGGCCAGATGACCTAACCCAAGAAACTGTTGATCGTAAAGCTCCATAAATCCGAAACTGGTTTTTTGCTTATTCCTTAACTAAGGCGCCGGGCAGGGTTCCCGGCGCTTGTTTTTTCCGCTCGATTTCGACTTATACCAATTTGCAATTATTTTTTATTCATAGTCAAGGGCCGGCCCGAAAGCAGGGGCGCGGCCTGCCGTGCCCCTGCGCGCCTTAATCGGAAAAGCCTGAAGTTTGATTGCAAATTGGCATAAATCACTTCTTCCCGGTTCGAACCAGGAGAAACAGGGGAATGGAGGCGAGCTGCATGACCACGGAGAAGGCGACCAGGGCGTAGAGCGAGCGGTCGTAGAGGAAGCCCATCAGGGCGCTGCCCAGGAACCATACGCTGCCGTAGCCAAAATTGAATAAGCCGTAGGCGCTGCCGCGGCGGTCGCTGGGCACCATCTCCGCCACCGCCGCCTTCATGATGGACTCTTGCGCGCCCATGCCCACGCCCCACAGCGCCATGCCCAGGAAGACCCAGGCCAGGGAGCCCAGGAAGACCAGGGGCGCGAAGAGCGAGGAGAGCAGGGCGACCGCGGCCAGGATGGGCAGCCCGACCTTGTCAAAGAGCCGGCCGAAAATCAGCGCGGCAACAGCGTCCACCGCCATGGCCGCGGCGTAAAGCAGCGGGATCCAATTGTCCGGCGCGACCTGTTGCTGCTTGAGGTGAAAGGCGATCAGGGGGAAGTCGGCGAAGCCGGCCGCGACCAGGGCGACCGCGGCTAGGTAAATCCAGAAGGCCCGGGGGAATCCCCGCGTTTCCAGTTTGGGAGTGCGCGGCTCGAATTGCTCGGGCTGGGAATAGCGAAAGCGCGCCGCGACCAGGACCGCGAGCGCGAGCAGGGCGGGGATGAGCAAGAGGCCGAACGCGGTCGGGTAATCGGTCCGGGCGTAGAGGGCTGCGGCCATCAGGAGCGGGCCGCTCACTCCCCCGATCTGGTCCAGGGCCTCGTGCAGGCCGAAGCCCCAGCCCCGGCCGAGCCGGCCGGCGGCGTGGGAGAGCATCACGTCGCGGGCGGGGGTGCGGATGGCCTTGCCCAGGCGCTCGGCGATGAGCAGCCCCACCGCGATTTCCCAGCTCCCGGCCAGGGCCAGGAGCGGGACCGCGAGCAGGTTCACGGCATAGCCGATGATGGTCAGCGCCCAGTATCGGCGGGTGCGGTCGGTGAGCCAGCCCGAGACCAGCCGGAGCGCGTAGCCGATGAACTCGCCGAACCCGGCGGTGACCCCGACCACGGTGGCGGATGCCCCGAGCAGATTGAGATAAGGCCCGGAGAGCGAGCGGGCGCCTTCGTAGGTGATATCCGCGAACAGGCTGACCACGCCGAGCAGGACCACGAACTTGAGCGCGGCGCTCTGGGAAGGGACGGTGCCGGCGGAAGTGACTTCCTGGTTCATTCTCTATTCGCAAATAACGGGTCTGACCTCGGTGTCAATCCCGGCTGCCTCAGACGCTCCACATTTTGCTTTCGAACGATTCATCCGGCGCGGTAAAGCTGATGAAGCCGTCGCGGGGGTAGCGGTCGAGGAACTGGCCGCCGGAGAAGACCTCGACCACGAAGGTGACGGCGTCGCCGGGCTTGAAGCCAAGGTCCTGGAAGGGCACCGAGAGCTCGATGATCTTGTCCGCGGCGATGGTCGGCAGGGTTATCTCCTGCTCGCCCCGCCTCACGGTGAAACGAGCCGGCGCCCGGAACGGGAAATGCAATACCTGGTCCACCGGCTGCAGGAAATGCACCCGCACGCTCAGCTCGGGCGGGACTTCCTCGCCCTCCCGCGGGTCCAGGCGCAGGAAGAGCAGCTTGAGGTCAAAGCCGAAATAGATGTGGCTGAAGAGGCTGTCGGTCTGGTGCATCGCGCCCTGGATCTTGTCCAGGTTGAGGTGGCCGGCCTCTTGCCATTCGTAGAACGAGGTCGCCTCGCCGTCGAGGATGGGCGAGATGAAGCCGAGCGGTTCTTCGGCCAGCTTTCTGGCGCGCTCGAAGCGCACCGGCTCATCCAGGAAGAGCGGGGGAGTTTGGCCCAGGAAGCGATAGACGTTCTTCAAGTGGTTGCGGAAGATCTGGTCGAATTCCTTCTTGGTATCGCAGGCGAAATCATCGCCGAACCACCAGAACCAGTCCGAGCCTTCGGCCGCGAACAGGCTCTCCCGCGCCTGCTCCAGGGCCGCGGCCGGCGCTTGCGGCGCCAGCCGTTCCAGGTCGTGGCGGGTCCAGGAGACGTAGTCCCAGGCCTTGTTCTCCTCCGGCTCGCCGATCCAGATGTTGAAGTTGTGCGAGATCCAGGAGCCGGTGTAAAGCCGGGTGATGGCGTCCTGCGGCGGATGCTCGCGCAAGTATTGGCCGGGCGTGGTCAGCGCGAGGCCCGGGGTCGCGGGGATGCCGCGGTAAATGCCCTGAAGAAAGCCCAGGCCCGAGTCCGGGAAATACTCCCAGGGATTCTCGCCGTCCAGGATCACCGCGCAGAGCGCGTGCGCCTGGCCCCGGGCCGCCACCGCGTCACGGATCCCGGCCAGTTTGCCCAGGAAGTCGGACACCGCCGCCTCCGGCCGCATCTTGGAATAGTTAAAGCCGATCAGGTCGGCCAGGCCCCGGTCGCGGAAGACGATGGCGATCTCCCGGCCTTGGTGGACCGCGCGGTAAGGCTTGAAGAGCACGTCGGCCCGGTTCAGCGCCGGCACCGAGCGGAAAAGAATGTCCTCATCCGTGGCCACCCACTGAAGCCCGGCCTCGGCCCAGATCGGGATCAGCTCCGGGCAGACCGAGCCTTCGGACGGCCACATCCCTTGCGCCGGCCGGCCGAAGACCTCGGCGTGAAAACGCACCGCCCGCTCCACCTGCGCCTTGGCGTCCTCCGGATGGGCAAAGCGCTGGGGCAAGGCCCGCTGCGGCTGGTCGCGGCGGGCGAACTCGGTGTCGCAAAGCAAGGGCAGGATGGGATGATAAAAGGGGGAGGCGGTGAGCTCGGCCCGGCCCGCGTCCTGGAGCCGGCGGTAGATCGGCAGCAGCTCGGCCATGATCTGCATCTGGCGATCCAGGACCAGGGCCCGGTCCTCCTCGGAAAAGTTCCGGTCCTTGCGGCGCAGCTCTTTGAGCTCGGGGAAGCGCAGGAGCGCCTTGGGACCGAACCAGGTGAGGTTGAACCAGACCACGAGGTCGCGGAATTCGGCTTCGCATAACCGGCGCTGGAGGGCGATAAAGTCCACCCCCGCGATCCGGGTGCCGCGCTTGTTGAGCAGGCGGGCGTAACCGGAGTAGGGCCGGATCATGGTGTCCCAGTTGCAGAGGAAGAAGTTGCGCAGGACAAAGGCCCGCTCGGTCTCGTCAAGCTCGCCGGCCGGCTTTTGGCTCAAGATCAGGAAGGTGCCGGTCATCTTGCCTTCCAGGTAGAGCTGGATCTGCTGGACCAGCACCGGGGTGAGGTTGAAGGTGGCGGCCGCTAGGTCGCATTCCTCCAGGATCAAGGGCATGTCGTAATAGCCCTTGGTTGCGTGCAGGCGCACCCAGGGCATGTCGGCCTCACCGGTGAAGGCGTCCCGGTAGGACGGCTGGTGCATGTGCCAGACCAAGGCGACGTGGAGAGTAGTCATTTGAAGAAGGCCCCAGGCATTAGACTTTAGGCTTTAGGCCGAAAATTATTCAGTAGTGCAATCGGTCAGCTTTTTTCTTCAGTCTAAAGCCTAATGCCTAATGCCTAATGCCTTTCTTGCTTCCCCTCCGCGGTCCACTGCTGGGTGAGATCGCGGAAGTTCTTCATCGAGAGAGTCAGGTATTTGGCCGAGACCTCGTCGGAAATATACTGGGCCGCCTGCTCGAGGGTGCCGGCCAGGAACCGGAGCGCCGGGGGGATGAACGCCGCCATGTTCACCCGGGTCTTGAGGGAATAGTCCACCACCAGGTAGGGGTAATCCTCGTGGATGGTCCAGTGGCCGGTGGTCTCCTTGACCTCGCAATCCTCGTCCATGTTCAGCACGACCTCGTGCAGGATCTCCTTGATGTCCTGGTCGGAAGTCACGAATTCGCCCCGCGCGTTCTTTTCCTGGAAGAAGGGGTGGACGCGGGAGTAATCCATGAACTTCAGGTCCAGGTCGGTGCGCCCGGGCTTGAGCGCCGGCATCTTTTGGGCCGCCTCGGTGACCGCGGCCTGGGTGGGCATGCGGAAATTGAGAGTGCGCGTGGCATCGTCCTGCCAGAAAAACACGGGCAGGGTCACGGCCCGGGTGATGCCGAAGAAGGTGCCCTGGGTCTGCAGGAGCACGTAGCTGCCCTGGGGGTTGTTCGGCCCCAGGCCCACGGAGAAGTTGTAAACGTGGAACATGTTCTCGATGCCGTTAATGTCCGTAAGCCACTCCCAATACCGGGCCTTGGGCGAGAGAAAAAAGGTTTTGAGGTTGACCCCGTCCGGGTGGTATTCCTTGAAGACGATGATGTGGCCGGTGTTCAGCGCGTCCACCATGGTCTTGAGCAGGTTCTGGTCCGTGGTGGCGAAAAAGTCGCCCAGGTAGGCGGACAGCCGCTGCCGGTCCGGCTCGCTCACCTGGAAGTCATACTTGCCCACGTCGGCGTCGAACAGGACCGAAAGGTAGCGGCCGGCCTGGTCCAGCTTGGTCTCCTTCTTGAAATTGATCTCCTGGCGGAACCTCTCCCGCTGGGCCACGAACGCGCTGGTCGCGGCCAGGGCGGATACCCCCGCCAATACCAGCGCCGCGACGCAGAGCCTTTGCCAGGTTTTGCCTGCCGCCATCTTTCCAGCCCTCCTTTTACCGGTCGCTCGACCTCGCCAAAAACTTTCCCAGCGCTTTTTGCCGCTCCGGGTCCAGGGCAACCCGTTGGACGTTATTAGCTTCCGACCAACCCGCTACGATTTCCGCCGCCGGCCGGATCAAGGGGCTTCGGCGCTGGCCGCGGCGGATCGCATCCTCCAGGACCGCCAGAGCCAGCGCCTCCCAGGCCCCCCGGTTTTCGGGGACGATCTCGATCACCCCTGATTGGACCGCGGGCAGATAATACTCCGCCGCTTGGCGCCCCTGGGCCGAGGGCGGCTCGGCGTCGGGGGCCATTTCCGCCGCACTGCGGAGCGCGAACACCGTGAAGAGACCGTAATGATCGGACAGGGGAATGCTGCGGCCCAGCTTTGGAATCGGCACCGGCTCCTTCATCACCACCCGCGATTCCACGGAATCAAGCCGCGGCCCGAGCGCGCCGGGCTCGTTGCGGAACAGGATATGATCCAACCGGCTGGCTTCCACCGTGGCGAACTCGTCTTCCAGGGTGTAGGTGGAAGGGTTTTGGTCCGGGTGGAGTTCATCGAAGCTGGAATGGAAATCTCCGGAGCGGAGCAGGAGGTGGTATTCGAGCATTTCGGGCGACACGTTGAAGTCGCCGGCCACGATCACGCCGGCGGCCTGGGGGTCGCGCCGGCGCTCGACGATCTGGTGGATCTCCACCATCTGCAGGAGCCGGTCGTCCTGCTTGGGGTCGGCGTCGAGGTAGTCGCCTTGCTCATCGAAGATCAGGTTCATCCGGGGCATGGCATGGGTGCAGAAAAAGTCCACCGGCCCGGCCGGGGTCTGGAGCCGCGCATGAGCCACGCCCCGGCCGGCTCCGCGCTCATACGAGTAAAAGGATCCCTTGATCCGGAAAGGCTCGAACTCCAAGAGCTCCGCCGGGTATCGCGACAGGATGACCGCCCCGCTGCCGTAGAGCAGTTCTTTCTGATACACGGTTTCCAGCGGATAGCCCAGCTCGCGCAGGCCGTTGGTGATGGTGTGCAGGTCGTGCCAGCGGAAACATTCCTCCAGGCAGACCGCGTCCGGGTTGAGCGCCTGGATGGCCGCGGGAATTTGCTCGAACCGGAGCCCCCGGTCTTTGGCGTTAAAGATGCCCCAGATGTTATAGGTCAGGACCCGGAACGTCGGCGCGGCTTCTTCCGCCCAGGCGCTGACGCTCCCGAGCCAACCCAGGACCAGCAGCCCAAGGGTCCATTTCCGGCGGGATGCCCAAACCAATTTCATCCGACCTCCCCGACGAGAAGAATGAGAGTTTGTAGCACGCGCCAACGGCCAAGTCAAAGCGCCGCTGGCGGAGGATTGCGCCGAATGGGCTTTTCCTCGCCCCGGAGCAGGCGGCGGAGGTTCTCGTGATGCGAAACAAAAATCAGGACCGTCATGATCAAAGCCAGCCAGCGAACGGCCGGCGAAGGATCGAGAAAATATACGAACCCGGGCAGGGAGAGGGCGGCAACCAGGCTGGCCACGCTTGAGATTTTGAGGGTGACCGCCAGCGCCGCCCAAAGGGCGAAGGCCAGGAGGGCGGCCCAAGGGGACAGCGCCAGCATGACGCCAAAGGAAGTGGCTACGCCTTTGCCGCCGCGGAACTTGAGCCAGGGCGGAAACAGGTGGCCGAGCACGGCCAGCAACCCGGCGCCCGCTACCCACCAGTCCGCGTTCGGGCCGCGGTCGAAAAGGAAAATCGCGAGGAGGACCGGCAGCGCGCCCTTGAGGGCGTCGCCCAAAAAAGCCAGGACCGCCCAGGCCGGGCCGAGCGCGCGATAGACATTGGTGGCGCCCACGTTGCCGGAGCCGACCTGGCGCAGGTCCACGTGGTTCGCGCGAGCGATCAGGAGCGAAACGGGGATGCTGCCGAAAAGACCGGCCAAGACCAGAATCAGGATCCAGGTAAGCACCGATGTTCCCGCGGGGTTGCAAAAAATATCGGGACGACTGGATTTGAACCAGCGACCTCTTGGTCCCGAACCAAGCGCGCTACCAGCCTGCGCTACGTCCCGATCCGCATATTATAGGCGGCCCGTCCGAAACAGTCAAACTTTTTCTGGATCGCGGTGGCGCATCATGATGACGGGGCGCCCTCGCGCCTTCGCCCCGTCGCGTTTCTCCCTCAAGCAAAAATACGCGATGGCCACTTCTTTCAAATCCACCAATGTCAAAGTCAAGACCTGACCCCTTACCGGAGATTAGATTGTCCGGGAACAGCAGAGAGGATATAATGCAGCCATTGAGCAAAAGGAGGGAGAAGATGGCCGCACGGGAGAAGGCGAGGAGTTTCGGGGCCAAATTGCGCCATTTGCGGGAGAAAGAGGGTTGGAGTCTGGAGGAATTGGCGGACCACGTGAGCCTGAAGCCGGCCTACCTGAAGAAGCTCGAGCAAGACGAGGTCTTGCCCTCGGTCGCCGAGATCCTCACCCTGGCGCGCACGCTTTCGGTGGAGCCTGCCGCCTTCATGGGCGGGGAAGAGGGAAGGCGTTCAGCGGAGAAGCGGCGGGTGGCGCGGGAGAAACGGACCCGGGATTACGCCTACCAGCTTCTCAGCCCGGACGAGCCGGAGCGGCACCTGATGGCCTTCCAGGTCACGATTGATCCGAAGAGCGAGCACCGCAAGGTGGGCTACCGCCACGAGGGCGAAGAATTCATCTACGTCTTGGGGGGACGGCTCCAGATCACCGTGGGCCGCAAGACCACCCGTCTCCAGGCGGGCGGGAGCATCCACTTCGATTCCGGCCAGCAGCATCGGCTCCGCAACCCCGGCCGCGAGCCGACCCGGCTCTTGGTCGTGATCTACCATCCCTGAGGCCGCCATGTATTTCCCGTTGACCCCCGAGCAAGACATGATCCGGATGATGGTGGAGCAGTTTGCCCGCCGCGAAGTGGCTCCGGGCGCGGCCCAACGCGACCGGGAAGCCAAGTTCCCGGAAGAGTTGATCGGCAAATTGGCCGGCCTGGGATTGTGCGGGATGATGGTGCCGGCCGCTTACGGCGGCTCCGAGGTGGGGGCCGTCGCCTATGTGCTCGCGGTCATGGAGATCGCCCGCGCCTGCGCCTCCACCGCGGTCACCATGAGCGTGACCAACTTGACCAGCGAGCCTTTGGCCCGGTTCGGATCCGAGGAACAGAAACAGCGGCTGCTCAAGCCCCTGGCCGGCGGCGAAGTCCTGGGCGCGTTTGCGCTTACCGAGCCGGGGGCCGGCTCCAATCTGGCCGAGATCCAATGCCAGGCGCGGCGCCGGGGCTCGCGCTATCGGCTCAACGGCACCAAGATCTTTATTACCAACGGCGGTTATGCCGGGCTTTTTTTCGTGCTGGCCCGGACCGGGGAGAGCGGAGGCCGGGGTCTGAGCGCGTTCATGGTGGAAAAGGGGGCGCCCGGCCTGAAGATCGGACGGTCATTGTCCAAGATGGGGCTGCGGGCCAGCAACACGGTGGAATTGCTTTTCGAGGACTGCGAGGTGCCGGAAGAGAACCGGATCGGCAAGGAGGGCGACGGCGGCCGGGTGGTGGCCGAGGCGTTAGCTTCGGGCCGGATCGGGATCGCGGCCCAGGCCACCGGGATGATCCGGGCCTGTCAGGAGGAGGCCGTGAAATATGCGAACGAGCGACGCCAGTTCCACAAACCCCTCTCCGCCCACCAGGCCATCCAGTGGATGATCGCCGATATCGCCACCGGCCGAGAAGCCGCGGAGCTCCTCACCCTCTCCGCCGCGGCCTTGAAAGACCGCGAACAACCTTTTACCAAGGAGGCCTCGATGGCCAAGCTCTTTGCCTCCGAGACCCTGAACCGCTCCGCTTACCAGGCCCTGCAAATCCACGGCGGCTATGGTTACACTTCGGAATTTCCCATCGAACGCATCTACCGCGACGCCCGGGTGACCACCATCTACGAGGGCACCAGCGAAGTCCAGCGCATGCTCATCGCCCGGGAGACCCTGAAATAAATGGTGCCAGGCTCTGACTTAGCGAGCAGGAGGCAACAGCCGGCGCCGAGGATGGGCACCCAGGGCGCGCCCGGGCAGGTGAAACCGGGTAAATTTTGCATCCGGTGGCGGGCGCGGTCGTTGGGCCGTGATTGATTCGCTTCTCGAAAAAAAATTAGGCAGCCGCCAATTTTGGTTGACAGGGTAAGGCTGAGGCCGCTAGCATAATGAAAAGGTCAGGTTGTCTAACTCGGTCTGGTCAGGATTGGCAATGGGGGAAAGCATGATCGGAGGGAAGATCCGGAGACATCCTCGGGAAGCGGAAGGAGAAAAAACCCGGCAGGAGATCTTGCGGGTGGGACTGGAGCTTTTTGCCCGGCAAGGCTACAGCGACACCACCATCACCCAGATCGCGGAAGGCGCCCGGACTTATCGCAGCTCGGTGGATTGGCATTTTGGCGGCAAAGAGGGCCTGCTGCTCGCGGTGGTGGAATATTATCTGGAGAAGAAGCTGGGGGAGGATATCCAGCAAGGGTGGGAATTGTATTCCGCGGAGCATCCTCAAGCCGGCGCCAAGGAGATCATGGAGTTCTTCTTCCGGGGGATCGGCCAAACCCTGGAGGGGCACCTGCCGATTCTAACCGCCCTCTTTTCCCTGAGCTTTGAGCAAATTCACAAGAATCCCTCCCTGGCCGAGAAGATCCGGAACTTCTGGACCAACCTCACCCTGACCCTGGCGGAGGTGATCCGCCTGGGCCAGGACAAGAAATGGTTTCGGGCGACCCTGGACCCGGATTGGACCGCCAAGAGCATCCTGGCCTTGTCTCAAGGCCTGTTTATGCAATGGTATATGGAGCCGGAAAAGTTGACGGCGGAAGAGGCGCTGCGCCATATTACCCTGGCGACCATGCGGCTGCTCCACCAGGAACCGCCAGGCTCGTCGGCGGAGAACCCTTAAAAATGGAGCCCCAGGCGATGCCAGCTATGATTATAGATCTGAGCTTTTACCAGAGCCAGCCCTGCCGGGAAAAGATCCTGGCGGCCGCGTTTCAACTCTATGCCCAGCGCGCTTCGGGCCTGGTGGCCTTGAGCGAGGCGGCCCGGGCCGCCCAGCTTCCGGCGGCCGTGGTCGCCTGGCACTTTGCCACGGAGGAGAAGCTCCGCGGCCAGGTGCTGCAGCGTTTCTTCCGGTGGCTCTTGCCGAGCGTGCTCTTGCTCTCGCAGCGGCGGTTCCGGCTGGCGCAGAGGACGTTTTCGGAAGAGGAAATGATCCAGACCTTTTTCCGGGTGCTCAGCCGGATGCTCCAGCGCTATCGGGGTCTGTTCAGCGAGGACTTGCGCGCCCTCATGGCCGGCGGGCTCCAGAACCGGGGCACCAGCCTGTTTTATGAGCTGCTGGAAAATTTCACGCCGGAGCTGGCCGCGACCATCCGCGAGGGCCAGGCCAAGGGGCACTTCAATCCCGACCTGGATCAGCGGACCGGGACCACCCTGCTCAAGAGCCTGGTCAACGGCGGCGCGGTGCAGTGCGTGATGCTGGACGCCGCGGAAGACCCGAGTTTTTATTTCGAGCGGTTATGCGAGCACGCGTTGGACCTGCTCTTGGCCGAGCCCGGCGATTGGAGGTGCTGGGCCGAGTGAGGCACGGCGCTGGGAAAAGGAGGAATTGGTGATGAAAGCAGCGAGTAGGATGGCGTTGCTCCTGGTCTTGATCGCCGCGTTCCCGGGGTGGGCCAAGCCCAGGGATTGGGGCACCAAGCACCGCCACGGGGGGGTGAAGCTCAGTTACTGGTCGGCCGCTTTGGACGGGGAGATCAAGTTCACCGACCGAGGCACCGACCTGCTGGGCGAGAAAACGGAGATCGGGGAAACCCTGAGCTTGGTGGATGACCTGAAGATTGAGAATCCGCAGGGAGTCCCCGAGCTGATTCTGGACTTTCGCCCGACCAAACGCAACCGGCTTTACCTTTCCTATTTCCAGGGCCGTTACCGGGGCGACAATAACAATATCTTTCCCGACAATCCCATTGAATTTTTAGGCCGGACCTTCACCGGCCAGGTCGGAACCCGAATCCAGGTGGACCGCGTCAAGGCTTTTTACCAGTTTTCGCCCCTGGCCTTCAAGCGGGGCTACCTCGGCGCCCTGCTCGGCACCGAACTCTACCTTTTTGACGTCACCCTGGAAGGCCGGATCGGCGGCACCTCCCTGAAAAAAGAAGAAAACGCCGTGTTTCCCCTGGTGCTGCCGGTGGTGGGCGTCTCCGGCGAATGTACCTTGCTCTACGGCCTGGGCCTGTTCGGGCAAGCCTCGGGCATGCACCTGGAAATCATGAATCTCCAGGCCAGCTATGTGGACCTGCTCGGCGGTGTCCAATTCAAGGTGAGCCGCTTTTACGCCGCGGCCGGTTACCAGTGGCTCCAGGGCCAAGCCAGCCTGGATCTGCTGAGCGATAAGACGTTCCAGATTGACCTCTTCCATCAAGGTCCGATTGCCTTCGTGGGGTTCAACCTCTAGCCGCGAGCCCTCCGCCGCCCCGCTGCGGTCCAAGGAATGAGCGCATGGTTTGCTCACATTGTGGCCGGGAAGTGAAGCCGACCCGGCACTCCGCCTCCAGCGAGGGAGGCTACCGGGTGGACTATTACGCGCTCCTCACCGGCGATTGCGAACCCATCACCATCAAGAACCCGCGCGATGAAAGCGTGGACCTCTCCTTCTTCCAGCTCAAAAACCCCCGCTGGGTTATCTCTTGCGCGGACTGTCTCAGCCGGCCCGAAATCCAAAAACAGGTGGAGGACCTTTTCTCCGCGGTCCCCTGATCCACCACCGCAGAGGCGTGAGCCAAAAGGAGACCATTTCTAATTTCGGATTGCGGATTGCGGATTAAGGATTGGCAAAAAACCGGCCAATCCAAAATCCGAAATCTGAAATCCCCAATTCCTTAAAAACTGCAACAAACATACATATAATAGGGGACAGTGAAGTTTGAAGGGTGAAGGGTCAAGGATGAAGGTTGAAATAGAACAACTGTTCGAGATGCTAACCTGGCGATTTCTCAATATCTTTTTGGACCAGCGCCCCCAAAACGCTCCCCCATTCCTGCCATCGGCCCTTCCTAATCCTTTGACCCTCCTCTCCGACCGCCCGGGAACCAACTTAACCTGGCGAAATTTCTCTTGGTTTCTTCTTCTTCTCTTTTCCGACATACTACATACGACATACGATATACCCTCTTCAAACGTCCCCCCATTCTGCGCGCCAACCACCCCATTCTGCACGGCAACCACCCCATTCTGCTCAGCAACCACCCCATCTAACGCGGCAACCACCCCAGGCTGAAGCCGGTTGGCAGTTGAAGGTTGGCGGTTGGCAGGGAATTAAAGTTTTATCCTTGAACCTTAACTTGCACGTGAACTTGAACTGATTCCCTCTCTTCCCTTTGCTCCTTTGCGGCTTAGTGCTTCGATTCGCAAATACTGATGACATATCATTTCTGCTTGCTCGATGAGTTTGCTCACTCAGCACTAAGTCCTGAGTAAATAAGTTCGTCATCGAACTTATGAATCGAAGGACTTAGCGTGAAACCTCTTCTCCGCAGATTTTGCCCCTCGGTCCGCCTTCGGTCCCGAGTGCTCAGGCCGAGGGGAGCGCTCGGGGTCGAGGACAGATCTTCTTGTTCTGAAGCCTAAAGCCTAACCCGGCCGAGCCGGAACCAAAGACCAGATCAAGAGTTTCACGCAAAGACGCCAAGCCGCAAAGACTCCAAAGGTAAAGATTTAGAAAATAATCGCAACTTGTCTTATTCCCAGTGCTCCTCCTTTTTCATGCTTAGCCGCAAAGAAGCAGCGACGCAAGACGGGAAATCCATTGCGGCTTAATTTTCTTTGCGTCATCTTCTCTTGTCTCCTTTCCTACATTGAGAGCCTTGGCGACTTTGCGTGGAACTCCGATCCCCTCCTTTTCCTTATGATTTCCACTGCTTACTGTGCACTGCGCACAGTCCACTATTATTTTCTTGACACGATTATCCGGTTCTGCTACGATTCCGTCCAAAGAGGATTTTTGACCACAGAGCCACCCCTCGGCCTGAGCTCGGGCCGAAGGCAGAGAGCACCGAGAAAGAAGAGAGGATTTTTACCACCAAGGCTCAAAGACTCAAAGCAGGAAAAGCCCTTATTTTCTTATCACTTAGTGCCTTGGTGCCTTTGTGGTTAAATCTCCTATTTCTTTCTTGACATGAATAATCAGTTTTGCTACGATTCCGTCCAAAGAGGATTTTTACCACCAAGGCTCAAAGACTCAAAACCCAAAGTCCTTCTTTTCTTAAAGCTTTGTGCCTTAGTGTCTTTGTGGTAAAATCCTCAGGAGCATCCGCAGATTTCGCAGATTTTTTAAAAGATGAATTGGCCGATGCGAGGATCATCCGTAGGGGCAAGACCGCGCGTCTTCGTCCCGCCTTACAGCGGGATGCTTGCCCTCTTGGGCTTCCTTCCGCCGAAGTCCCGCATGGCGGGACGAAGGAGGATGCCCACCCCTGGCGGACGGGAGGCCTGACCTCGGGGCGGGGACCAGGACCCCACGCTCCGAAAAATTTGGAGGCGAGAAAATCTAATGATTAGGTCTGAATCCCTTAATGCTTTAATAATTTTTGGCTAAATCTTTTGCTTGACAGCAGTTTGAATTTTTGATAACATATTAAGAAATTATTTTTCTATTCTCTTCTTGAGGTATTAGGGAGCATAACTTATGCCGGAATTCACATTTATTGATCTCTTCTCTGGCGCTGGGGGCTTCACCGAAGGAGTGTTGCTTGCAGGAAATCCAAAGAAGAAATTTCGTCTAGTCGCAGCAAGTGATATTCATTATTTGGCAAAATATACTCATGAGAATAGATTCCGCCAGCAACTAGGATTAGATTATTCATTTCTTGTTGAGGATATACGAGATAAGTATTTTCTTGACAATCTTTTAAAGTGTATTTATAATATTTCTGGAAAATATCATGTTGATCTTATTGTAGGCGGCCCACCCTGCCAGGGTTTCTCCTTGTTTGGTAAGAGAGATCGAAAAGATCCCCGTAACGACTTATTTTTACCGTATCTAAAAGTAATTGAGAAAATCAGGCCGAAGTATTTTGTAATGGAAAATGTTCCAGGATTAGCTATGATGTATGAGGGTGAAATTGTTAATCTTATATATAAAGAAGTTTCGAGTATGAAAAGAGTCAAATATAATATCGTTGGGCCGATTAAAGTTAATGCTACAGATTTCGGAGTTCCTCAGGCTCGAGAGAGGATTATATTCATAGGAAATAGAAAGGATATGACACCAATTGAGGAAATTGATAAAACTCATTTTAATAAACCTATTACTGTAAGAGAAGCAATTGGTGATCTAGAATTTCTGAGACCATGGGAAAATAATGGCTCATATGATAGTGATTATCCTCCCGTTACAGATTACCAAATTGATAGTCGTAATGGTCGCTTATTTACAAAACTTGGCATTTCAAGAAAAGATAATATATTAAAAAACCATGATGCTGCATGTCACACACCTATAGTTATGGCTCGATTTGCATTAATAGAGCAGGGTAAAGGTCTTGATTCCATCCCCAAATTGGCTTGGAATCAGCACTTAAGATCATCTAAGAAATGGTGTGTGAAATTGAATCCCGATTTGCCATCTTTTACTGTAGTAACTCTTCCAGATGATCTTGTTCATTATACTCAGCCAAGAATACTTACCGTTAGAGAGATGGCGAGACTTCAATCCTTTGATGATACATTTGAATTTCTTGGTCCTAGGGCTACAGGAGGAGGAGGTAAGGGAAATAAAAAAAGAAATTTAGAATTGCCACAATATTCGCAAGTTGGTAATGCAGTTCCGCCATTATTAGCAAAAGCTATTGCAGAAAATCTATTGAGAGCGTTACAAAAATAATATTGTAGGTTTAAATTATGCTATTTTTAAATCAGTATATAGAAGAATTTAGAAAAGAAGGAAATAAGCAATTAGCTGAGGAATTATTGCAGACAAAAAATGTATATAATGTTTTAGCTGGTTGCGACCCAATTGAGGCTTTTGATGAATTGATAGAAAGGTATAACTGGCTTGGAAAAAAAGAAAATAAGGAGAAATATTCAATTAGCCAAAATCTTGCAAGAAATTTGCCAGGATCACTACTTCAAGATTATCTCTTGAATTTTGCAATAAAGATATGTGAAAAGTTTCAGAGGCTTGATATATTTTCCGAGGTGAGCGTTACTTTTGGACACTATCATTTATGGGAAAAGGGCGATGTAAGCGTAAAAAGCCCTTCAGAAAGGACAGATATTGCTATTGGTTATATTGAAGAAGAAGATAAAATAAAGGAACCTGAAGTTGGATGGCCTCGCCTCCCAATATTAAAATTAAATAAGAATCAGAGGGTGTTGCCTCTTGTTACCATTAATTCCAAAATACGTGTTTCTCAATCTGAATTTTTTGATTGGCTAGGCCGTGACCAATTAATTACAAAGGGAAATCCACACTGTCTTTCAGTTCAAGTTGCCTTAAGGAAGGAAATGGACCTATCTATTGTCGAAGCGTCTCAGGCTCACTCAAAGTTCTTCTTGCTTGGAACTGGTGGAGAAACTACTGTTTCTCCACAGTTAAAAGAGCTGATGCGATTAAAGAAAACTATCGAAATGCATCTTTCTAATCATATGAAATAAAATTATATGTTCGAAAAAAGCTAATTTAGAAATGAGAAAGGTAAGCAAAAAGGAAGACTCATATCCATCACTTCGACAGATAAAGTTTTTTAGAAAATTATTGTTAAATTGGTTTAGCAAAAATGGAAGGAAATTTCCATGGAGAGGAAGCCGTATATCAAATTATAATAGAATTATAGCTGAAATTCTTCTGCAGAGAACTAAAGCAGAAATAGTGAAGCAGCATTACAATGAATTTCTTGAAGTATATCCCGATTGGAAATCTATAGCGAATGCTTCTAATAGAGAGCTGGGTAAAGTTTTAAGACCCTTGGGTCTTTGGCGAAAAAGATCAATTACACTGAAGAAACTGGCGGTAATCATAGACAAATCCGGTGGTAAGTTCCCCAAAGATGTAAAGGCGCTAGAATTTCTTCCTGGTATTGGGCAATATATTTCTAATTCTATAATGCTTTTTTACTTTAAGAATCGTAGTCCATTGCTCGATGTAAATGTAGCAAGACTATTATCTAGATATTTTGGGATTTCCTGTAAAGAAGATCTTCGCTTTGATTTGCAAATGCAGTGCCTGGCAAGAGAGATTGTAAATTGTGATGAAACTATAACCGTTAACCTTGCAATGATTGATTATGCATCTTTAATTTGTAAAAATAAGTCCGCTATTTGTAGCACCTGTTTATTGAGGAAGAATTGTTCTTTTTATGATAAATAAAAAAGGGTTGGGCTATAAAAATATGCATCACTTGCCTTCCTCCGAGCTTCCTGCTAGGGTAACCGGAAATCCTGCACAGGGAGAAAACCATGATTAAGCGCATCGGGATCAGCCTGATTTTGGGAATGGCGGCAGCAGGGGCGAATGGCCCTGCTGTGGTGAGCCTGTCGAATTCGTCTTCGATGGTGAGCCTGTCGAATCCTCCTTCGATGGTGAGCGCGTCGAACCCACCAGAGGTCTCTGCGGAATATGTCTCTCCCTGGAACCTGGCCTTTCCGCGGACCTTGTTCTTCACCGACCTGCACGCCAACTACCCCATGCGCTACTACCGCGCCGATCCTTCCCTGGAAATGGTGATCCAGGGCGATTATCCCTATTGCGCTTACTTTTCCTTTATCGCCTACGACGCGGACCATCGGCCCATTGCCAGCATCCACGATGCCCAGATCGCGCCGGACCCCGGCTCGGTCAACCCTTTCCGGCCCGGCGAAGACTTCAACGCGCCCAACCGGCGCTTTACGCTCCTCGTCCGTTGGACCGCTCCGCCGGAGGGATCGGCGGAAGCCGGGTTCCGGGGAATCCAGGGAGTGCATGGCAACGTGCTTTACCTGGGGACGCGGGAGGACGGCAGGGAAAATCCCGAGGGGCTGCTGGGTTATCGGCGTTATTTGCCGAGCGAGGGGCTGGATGAGGACTGCGGGGTGAAGAAGCCCCTGGTCTATTTTCGGAAAGTATCCGACGGCAGTCTGGTCCAACCGCCCTCCCCCTTCATGGAGAAAATCAAAGCCCGGTGGTTGATGGTTAAAAAAGCCGGGGTCATTCCTTCGGCCCTGCTCCTGCTCGGCCGCCAGGCTTGGCAAGAATCGCTCTCTGCCGGGAAGGAACCGAACCGGGTTTTGCAATGGCGCCGTTCGCCTGAAGCCGCGGGCGAAAACCCGGAGACCGTGTATCTGATCGCGGGGGTCAAGCCGGACCCGAAGCAATTACTCCTGATCCGCTGGAAAGCGCCGAGTTTCCCGGACACCTTTCACTTTGGCAACATCACCGGCCGGGAGGACGTCCGCTACTGGAGCCTGTCGTTTGCTTCCAGCCGGAGTTTCACCCTGTTCACCCTGGCTGACGCCGAAGCGGTGATCGGGCCGGACGGATACGTGAACCTGGTCATCGGCTTCGGCGCGCCCCGGCCGGCAAAGGCGAATTCGGAAAACGGCTACACCTGGGTGGACCTGAAGGGGAAGCCGGTTTCCATCCTGGTTTACCGGAACATGGTGCCGTCCCCGGATTTTCCCTTCCTGGCCGGCGCGGTTCCGGCCGGAGAAGCGGTAACCGACCAACTGGGGGAATACTTGCCGCAGGGCCGTCTGATCGCGCCCGAAGAATTGAAAACTCCGGCACCGTAGTTTTTGAAAGGACTCTCCTGCCCGAGGCCCGTTGAGCACCGAGATTCAAGTCTGTTGTAAGAACAATGCTTCTGTGCTAGGAATCCCTTTTATGATTTGGAAGGAGATGAATGTCAATGGTTAACAAAAGCGGTTGGGAAGTGAAGGTCGCGCTCGGTCTATGCCTGGCAATGCTCCTCTCCGGCTGCGCCATCAGCGCCGGACTCAAGAAAAAGCCGCTGGGGCTTCCGCCGGGCGGGCCGGCGCCGGAGCGCACGCCGCGCTACGAACACGCCGGCTGGATCATCGCCCGCGCCAGCATCCACAACCACACCGTTTACAGCGACGGCTGCCGCACGCCCGAAGACCTGCTGGAAATGGCCGGCCGGCAAGGCATGGCCGTCCTCGCCTATAACGACCACCGCGAGGGCAAAATCTGCGCGGGCAAGCGCGAACTCTTTTGCGCCAAGATGAGCGGGGTGGAGGCCGTGGGCTACGAGGCCTATTACGACCATCTGCGCCGGATCCAGGACCAGGGGGCCGCGAAGGGCATGATCGTGCTCAAGGGGGTCGAGGTCATCCCTTACTTCTACAACTACGGCAAGTTTCCGGCCCTGGTGCTGGACGGGCTCCAGACCCATTTTGTCGTCTACGGGATCGAGGACCCCCAGGTCTTCGAGCAGATGCCGGCTCGCCATAACGTCCCTCTCAAACCCGAGCCGATCCCGGATGAAAAGCCCTGGGCCGAGGTGGTGGACTACCTGGCCGGACAAGGGGCCATCGTCAGCGTCGCGCACCTGGATGAAGGCGGGGACATATGGTATGGCCCGGCCCACGGCGCCTGCCCGCCGGTTCCGGAGAACCTGCACCGGCTGAAGAACTTGACCGCTTTTGCGGCGCTGGCCTATGCCTGGCACGAGAAGACCGGCGGGCCCGGCGGACTCTGGGACACCGTTTTGGTGGAATACTTGATGGGGATGCGGGCCAAGCCGATCTGGACCTTGGCCGACGCCGACTACCACTGCGAGTCGGGCCTGGCCATCGCCAACACCCTCTTTTACCTGCGCGAGTTCACCGAGCCCGAAATTTATCGGGCCATGCGCGAGGGCCGGATGGCGGCGCTCCAGGGCGACGCCTTCCAGGACAGCTTTGTGGCCGAGTGGTGGGTGAGCGATCAGGGTAAGCCGGAGGACCCGGTCATGCTCGGCCGGGAGCTCACCCTCCGGGGTGCGCCGGTGATCCGGTTTGCCCTGGACCACCCGGTGGCCGATTGCCGCGTCCGGCTCATCCGCAACGGCGTGGTGATCCACGAAGCGGACGGCACCGAGCTGACCTATCGCGACGAAGAGTTGGGGTCGAAAAAGGAGCCGGCCTTTTACCGGGTGGAAGTGGTGGGGCCGCGGGCCGACCGGGGCGATTACGACGGCCCGACCATGCCCGCGAGCGAGCTGTTCGTGAACCCGATCTTTGTGCGGTTTGAAAAATGAAACGACCGACCAGCGAGAAAGGATTAGAGGAGGTGACCAAGGGATGAAGCCGGGTCAACTTTTGGAGCGATGGGGAATCGCGGCCACGCTGATGGCCTTGATGGTTTCTTCAGGCTGCACCGTCTCGCTGCCCAAGGGGAAGGCGGTGGGGCTGGAGTCGGCCCCCGGCCGGCCCGAGCGGACGCCGCGCTACGAGGCCCAGGGTTGGATCATCGCCCGGGGAACCTTGCACAACCATACCATTTACAGCGACGGCCGCCGCACGGCCGAGGACTTGCTCAAGCTGGCGCAGGTCCAGGGCATGGCGGTCCTGGCCTACAACGACCACCGCGAGGGCAAGTTCTGCCTGGGCAAAAAATTGTGCGTGCAGACCGGCGGGGTGGGAAAGGTGGGTTATGAGGCCTATTTCCAGCACCTGCGCCGGATCCAGGAGCAGGCAAAAGCCCAGGGGATGATCGTGCTCAAAGGGGTGGAGGTCTCCAGCCCTTACATATATAACTACGGGAAATTCCCCCGCCTGGTGCTGGCCGGACAGTTCCAGCACTTCACGGTCTATTCCATCGAAGACCCCGTAATCCTGGAGCAGATGCCGGCCCGGCAAGGAGTGAAACTGAAGCCCGAGCCGATCCCGAACGAGAAGCCTTTTCAGGAGTTCGTCAGTTACATCGCGGACCACGGCGGGATCGTGCACGCGGTCCACGTCGAGTCGGGCCAGGACGAATGGCTGGGCCCGGCCCACGCGGTCACGCCTCCGCCGATCGGCAATATCCATTTGCAGAACCTGACCGGTTTCTCCATTCTGCCCGAGGGCTGGCACGAGAAAGCCGGCGGCCCGGGCGGCATGTGGGACACGGTCCTGCTCGAATACCTGGTGGGCATGCGCGACCGGCCGGTATGGGCCTCGGGCGACGCCGACTACCACGGCCCGGAAGGCAGCCTGGCCAATGCCACCACCCTTTTCTATCTGCGCGAGTTCAGCGAGTCTGAAATTTATCGAGCCATGCGCGAGGGCCGGATGGTCGCGCTCCAGGGCGAGGCCTTTCAGAACAGTTACGTGGCCGAATGGTGGGTAAGCGATTCCGGCCGGCCGAAAGAGGCGGTGATGTTGGGCCGGGAAGTGACCGTGACCGGAGCGCCGAAGGTCCGGTTCGCGCTGGACCATGCCCTGCCCGAGACCCGGGTCCGCCTGATCCGGAACGGCAAGGTGATTGCCGAGCAGGAGGGATCGGAAATCACCTTTGCCGACCAGGAGCAGGGCGCGAAGAAAGAGCCGGCGGTTTATCGGGTGGAAGTGGTCGGGCCGCGCGGGCAAGGAAAAGTTTACGAGACTCCGCTGGCGCCGGAGAGCGAGCTCTTCGTCAACCCGATCTTCGTGCGCTTTACTCCATAAAGCCCGGGGC
>Ga0154610_1081_pt10 | contig 25206 bp, 19 predicted proteins | sample Rifle2008BG13ft_FD_116039 | JGI IMG/M metagenome (GOLD analysis project Ga0154610, IMG submission 116039) | Deltaproteobacteria bacterium RBG_13_61_14 | reverse complement strand
AGGCGCAGACCAGCTCGCAGATCTTGCAGCCTGAACACCGCTCCGGAATCACCGTTAATTTCAAAAAAAGTCTCCTCTCTTCATCTGGTCAAAAAAAAATGAAACGGTAAAAGGTGCAATTAAACAAAAAGTTTATGTGTTTCAAGCAACAAAGTCAAGATAACCGGCGGCTAATCCTTGGCCGGACGGGAACTTTTTTATCCGACGGCGAGCACTAACACGCTGGCGGCAGGGTCAGGAGCCTGGGCCGGGAGCTTCACGAGCAAATCCGTTCCCGTTGTTTTAAATTCGAGTGGACTTTGTTTCGGGTCTGCGAGCAGAAAGGCTTTGACGATTTTCTGACTCATACCCGGAATGACCAGGTCACCTTGCGGCCAATCAAAAACCTGGACAAAGATTTTCCCGGGCTTTTGGGTGCTGCGGCCCCAGGGCAGGTTTGGGAAGGGTCCGGCGCTGGTCCCGTAAATGCTCTCGCCGTTGACCTGGATCCATTTTCCTATCTCGGCAAGTCTTTCCACGCTGGGCTCTGGGATCAGCCCTTCCGAAGTGGGCCCGACGTTGAGCAGGAAGTTGCCGCCCTTGCCGGCGATGTCAACCAGGTCACGGATTAAGGTGGTGCTGGACTTCCAATTCTGGTCAAAGCTCTTGTAGCCCCAGGAGTCGTTCATGGTCATGCAGGTTTCCCAATCGCATTTCGGCACTCCTTGAGGGATCGCCTGCTCCGGGGTGGCGTAATCGCCGACCTCCGGCCGCTTCAACTCCGGCGCGCGGCCGAGGTAAAACACCAGGTGGTTAAGGAGCGGCCGCTTGTCCAGCCGGTTGTTGATCACCACCTCAGGTTGAAAGCTCCGGACCCAGGCTTCCACTTCCCGGCCCCGCTCTTGGGTCCACTGCGCCATCCAGTCGCCGTCGAAAAACATCGAGTTGATCGGGCCGTAGTTGGTCAGGAGTTCCTGGAGCTGGCCCTTCATGTATTCCAGGTATGCGGGAAAATCGGGAATCCGGCCCAGGATGCCGGGCTTGACCGCGTGGTGCCAATCCAGTTGGGAATAATACAGGCCGAACCGAATACCCTCCTCGGCGCAGGCCTGCGACAACTCCCGGATCACGTCGCGTTTGAACGGCGTCGCGTCCACGATGTCGTAATCGGTCAGCTTGGAGTCGAACATGCAGAAGCCGTCGTGGTGCTTGGAGGTGATCACCAGGTATTTCATGCCCGCGGCTTTGGCGATCCGGACCCACTCGGTCGCGTCGAACTGGACCGGGTTGAACTGGGCCGCGAGCTGAGAATACTCGGCGTCCGGGATCTCGAACGCGTTCATGATCCACTCGCTGGGCATAAGTTTGGCCTGTTTGCCTTTCCAGACCCCGGCCGGGATCGAGTAGATCCCCCAGAGGATGAACAGGCCGAAGCGCGCCTCCCGCCACCACTGCATCCGCCGGTCCCGCGCCTCCTCGCTCTCGCCCGGAACTCCCGCCCAGAACGCTCCCGGCACCGCCATGGCCGCCATGCCCGCGCCCAGGCCGTAGATAAACTCTCTTCGGTGCATTGGCCCAGCTCCTTTTCGACAAAGGATTTCTTTGGCCCTTATACATATCAGGTCTTGGTCAGACTGGCAATATCGGCTGAACCCCCGCTTTCCTCTCCGCCGGGCAGTTGCTTGAATTTGGCGCTTGGTCTATAACCTGGTTTCACGAAGCATAACCCTGGACTGGGCAGTGACCGGTATTGGACCCGGGTGGAGGAGGACGAGATGAAGATGGGCAAGGTCGGTATCTTCGCGGGTGGAGTCGTGATCGGCCTGCTGTTAGGGTGCGCGTTCGGGTGCCTGAAGTGGAAAAGCCAAAAGCTGGTGGTGCGGGAACCCGAGATCCCGGGCGAGTCCCGGCTGGAATACACGCCGCCGGCCGAGCCTAAATTCTCGGCTGAATTCATGGTCAAGTATCTGCCCCTGCTCCTGGACATGATCACGCCCCGGGTGGTCAAGGTCACCGACGACATCTACGTGGCCATGGGCTACGCCATGGGCAACGTGACCATGGTGATTACCGACCAGGGTCTGGTCATCATTGACACCACCGAGAGCGAGGACGCCGCCCGCCGGATTTTCAAAGACTTTCGCAAGATCACGGATCAGCCGGTCCGTTACATCATCTACACTCATTTTCATCCCGACCATAACCAGGGAACCCGGGCCTTCTATTCCGAGGGAGTGCAAATCCTGGCCACCCGTGAGTTTCTCCATTGGATCCACGGCCGGAACCCCGACCTGGGAAACCGGCACTTCCAGCGATCCCTCGACCTCCTGGCCGGCGCGGTCGAACCGGATTATGCCTTTTCCCTGCCTTTCCGAAGTCCTTTCCTGGCCGCGGGCCAGACCCCGGAAGTGATGATGCCCACCCTCACCTTTGACCAGGAATACACTTTCACCCTGGCCGGCAAACGCTTCGACCTCTTCCACACCCGGGGCGAGACCGAAGACCATCTGGCCGTCTGGATTCCGGACGAGCGCGCCCTCCAGGTCGGCGACCTCTACTACGCCTCCTTCCCCAACCTCACCGGCATCCTGCTCGAAGCCCGTCCGGTGCCGGGCTGGATCGAATCGCTCACCCGCTTTATCGAGTTGCAACCCGAATACCTGATCCTGGGCCATACCCGCCATTTGAAAGGGGCGGACCTGATACAGGAGCATCTGCGGAACTACCGGGAGGCGATCGAATACGTTTACGAGGAGAGCCTGCGCGCGATCAATCAAGGCAAGCCCGTGCACCAGGCGGTGGCCGAGATCAAGCTTCCCGAACACTTGGCCGACCTGCCCTATCTGCAGGGGTTATACGGCCGGGTGGATTGGTCCATCCGCGGCATCTACCAGGACTATACCGGATGGTATGACGGTTGGGGCACCAAACTGTTCCCTCTGCCCCCGCAATACCAGGCCCGGGAGATCGCGGCCCTGGCCGGCGGGGCGGACAAGATCCTCGCCCGCGCCATCGCCCTGCAAAAGAATGACGAACACCAGCTTGCCGCCGAGCTCTGCGACATTGTGATCGCGGCCAACCCCCGGGACAAGCTGGCCCACACCGTCAAAGCCCACTCCATGCACTACCTGGCCATGAGCGCAACCAACGCGCTCGCCATCGGCGCCTACCGCTCGGCCTACGCCCTGCACCTGAAGGCCGCCGCCGGGGCGGCCTTGGGCCAAGAGTTTTGAATCAAAGGGAGTGGAATTACACTTGGAATGGTGCCCAGGGACGGAATTCCCCAGTGTTGGGAACTTCGGTTCTTTTATGTTGTTGATTTCAAATTGAAACATCAGAGAGAAAAAGGTTAGCGGAAAATTGGAATTCAAGGCACTCTGATGACCTTGATGCCAGCGCGCTTGAGAACTTCGCCGGTTACGCCATCCCGGTCGCAGGAGGGGGAGCCACCCTTGAGGTAGGCCCGCCTCGCCCCAATAATCTGGGCCAGCTCAAGCGTATAGTGAGCGCCATTCAGGTGGAAGCTGGTAACATCCTGCCCAGTCTCCGGCGCGATAATCCGCAATCCTTCGTCCAGGACTTGCGCTCCCGTGCCTTGAAGGTATTCCCCGGTCCGGGGCGTGGGCATGCCGCCAAGCTGTTCCGGGCAAACCGGGACCAGCACATATCTCTCCTTGAGCTTCTCGATCAGTTTATCCCTCTTCTTTGGCCTCCGCCCATGCCAGCGACAGGGAATCCCCAGGAAACAAGCGCTGATCAACACCGGCTCTTTAGAGACCGGAGGCCGCGGCAGCGGGAACAGCGACAAATTCTTCTTGTCTTGCTTTGTGCCCATGAGCTGTATTCTCCACAATGACCCTTCGCCAGAAGCGATGACGCCGCCCCATGCAATACGTCAAGGTCAAGCATCGCCCGCATTGGATGCACCCCTCAATTCTAAGCCTTTTGGATTCGCGGTCAAATCTCCGACATGGGAAGCATTCTCCTATGCAAAAGCCGCAATCCAGACAGTTGATCATTCTTTTAATCAACGTGTCGGTAACCCGCTCTGGAACCTCCCAAAACCTGATCTCATTCCCTTTGCGGACCCACTTCCCTTTCACCGGGGTCAGATGCTTGGCGTCAATCAAATCATTGTCCCGAATTTGATACAGGATGGAACCGGAAGAGAGCCGATGCTTAATTGCCCCCATCACCTTCTGCGCTTTCAGCCTATGCCAATGGGCAAAACCATGCCGAAAGAGTTTTCCCTCGCGGGTTTTGAACCTCTCCTTCTGATGGACCTTTTCGATCAGCCCGCTGTCGAAAAGCAGCTTCTCAATCTGGCTGTAATACTTCTTACATTCTTCTGGATAGTGCTTTTGACAGTATTCCTGTCTCTTGGCATCAGAGGTGTAACAGCAAATGCAGTAGGTCCGGTCCATGTGTTCATAGATGGGATTGAGGGGAAGGCCGTAGCGGGTGTGGATCAATTCAAGGATGTCCTCCTTGGTGAATTCCAGCATCGGATTGAAGCAGGGTAAGTTCAGCGCCTTGTTCAGTTCCAACCCGCCGTGGAATCTATGACTATATTCACTGCCTGAAATCCCCCGGAACATCACTCCCTCTCTGGGGCTTCTCGCTCCTTGTTGTTGCAGCCATTCCAGAAAGGTCGTTCCGATCAATAGCGGGATACACCAGGCTTCAACCAGGGTCAAGAAGCTGATACCCTTTTCCATCAACTCAAAATATTCCAGAAATGGCTTGGCCGTCTTTATGGCAAATCCCCGCTGGATAAGGAGGGCAAGATATTCAAGGTTGCTGGGGAATTCAAGGTCGTGATGGGCATAAAGACAGATTGGCTTTTCAGGCTCAACCGCCTCATAGATGAGAGCCGCCATAGCAAGGCTGTCCTTGCCGGTTGAAAATGCGATAAAGGGATACTTTCCTTCCAGCTTGGGCCAAATGGTCCGAAGGCGGGTGATGGTCTTGTGGACTTTTTCAGTGAGGACTTTATTCATAGGTTCACTCCCAGGAGATGACACAGGACGTTTCCCGCCAAGACTGCCGAGTCCTTTTCCTTCATCCCGCGCTTAAGTGCATACTGCTTGATTGCGGTTAGGACCTGATCCTTGAGCGCAAGTTTTATCTTAAATTGTAATACGGCATTAATTGTCTCCATTTCTTTGGTCAGGTAATCATTGGACTCTTCCCAATTGAAATCCTGAAGGGGAGCCATCAACGCCTCCAATTCGGCCTCCGAATATCCCAGGGAAGAGAGGTCAAAGTTCTCGAATTTCAACTCCTCAAGGATTTTGGTGACCAGTTCCTCATCCCAATCCGCCAATGAGGCCAGCTTATTGTCGGCGACGGAAAAGGCCTTCCTTTGCGAGTCGTTTAAATCAAGCATAATGGCGGGCACATGAGTCATGCCGAGCTTTTGGGCCGCCTTCCAGCGGGTGTGCCCGGCAATGATAGTGAAGTTTTGGTCGTAAAGAATTGGGACATTGAAGCCGAAGGTCTGGATGCTTTTCGCCACAGAGTCCACCGCATGATCGTTGAAGCGAGGGTTATCCTCCCAGGGCTTCAGTTTGGATACTTCAATCTCTTTGACGTCCAGCATGGTCCGCTCCTCTCTTGGCTCAAGATTTCATTAAGGACGTTTTTGTTGATTAATCCTAAGGCTAAAAAAGAACTTTCTGTAAAGCAGGACTTAACAAAAGAAAGAATTTCTCCCACGACACCAGGAAGCAGTCCGGCAGCTTTCAGAAAGAGGCTCAGGGAATTCCAGGGCACCCAGTGAGCGAGATGAGCAATGGATAGACTCCTCCATTAAATGGAGAAATGTTGCAGTTTTTGGTCTTGGCAAGGGAGGTTTAGGTAAGGTGGAGCACAAAAATGGCCCGGTAGAATACTTCCAGACCAATGGTCTAACTTTTTATGGTGCCCGGGGCCAGGCACCAGAGCCTTCGCTGCCAGACCTTGGCGTTGTCTCGAGTTCGCTGGAAAAGGGAGGCCGCGGTCTATCTCTATCCCTTTGAAGAGCATGGAAAAAAGTTCGGTAGCGAGGATAATCCCCGGCTCGCCGGTGGAAGCGGCCGGGGCGCGGGTCCGGCTCAGGGATTGAAACCATCGCAGGTGTCGTTGCACCGACCGGATTCATCAATGTTCCAGACCACAAAACCCTGGTCGCGGCAAGAACCGTAAAGGCGCGGGCCGACCGCGGCCAGGTCCTCGCAGTAATCCGCGGGCAGGTCATACCAGCCCACCACGCGGGGCGGCAGGTCTTGGACCAGGGCGCCGATATCGAGCACGGTGATGCGCGAGTTGAGGCTGGAAAGATAAGCCCGCGGGTCTTGCAGGGCTATCCCGTAAACCGGGGACCAGGTGAGATAGGTCGTCACCAAGACCGGAGGGATCGCGCTGAGGTCCAGGACCTTCAGGCCGGTGTCGGTGGCGATAAAAGCGTAATTCCCCGACACCTGGAGATTATTCCCGGAAATGGTGGAGTCCTGATACAAGAGGGCGGGGGTGTCGGAAGCGATATCGAAGATCTGGAATCCGACCGGGGCCCCGGAAGAGTAGCCCCAGAGCGCGTAAGCCCGGGGCGGGCCGGCAAAGGAAACCGCCAGGCCCTTTGGCTGTTGGTAGTAGTCCCCATAGTAAGCGCCGGCCAGGGAGGGCGGGTTGGTCGGACTTCCGATGTTAAAGACCAGCAACCCGGCTGAGTTACTCGGGTGGCCGAAATCATAGCCCAGCACATAAGCGCGCGGCCCCTGTTGGGGGTTCAAATCCGCGGCGAGAATTCCGTCGGTAACGCGCGGGTCGCAGCCGACCAGGGTGGGCGGCGCGCCGGAGAGATCGCGCTCGCACAGCCCGTCCAGGCCCAGGCTGTAGAGTCGGTCGCCCAGGAGGGCGAGGTCTCGACTGCCGCCGGCGATCTGGCCGACGGCGCTGGGGTCGGGGATCAGGTCGCCGTCCGAATCGCCGGTGTAGGGCTCGGTGAGGTCCAGGATGTGCACAAGATCCGAGCCGGTATTATAGTCAAGGGTCCCGTCATAAGCGCGGTCTCCGGAAACCGCCAGCGCGCGGTGGCCTTCATCGAGAGGGAGGTAGCGGCCGAAGAGAGCTGGCGAATGGGGAAAATCGTCGCAGGTTTCGCCGGGATCCACGATTCCGTCGCCGCAGCGTTCGATCAGGCAGCTACTGGAGCAGCCATCGCCGTCCCCGGCATTGCCGTCATCGCATTCTTCCGGACCGTTCACGGTTCCGTCGCCGCAGAATTCCGTGGGCAGGCAGACCGGGGAGATCGTGCAATCGGCCTGGCAGGAGGCCACCCCCTGGTAAGTGGTCAGCGGGTCGGTGCAGGGGATGGCCGGGTCGCTGTCGCAGACTTCGCATGCTTCCACCACCCCATTGCCGCAGGCTTGGCTGCCGATATTGCAAAAGATCCGGTACCCCGAACAATCGAGCCTACAGGCTTGAGTTCCGGCATAGCACCCGATCTGACAGGCGATGGAGTCGCTGTCGCAATCTTCCCCCTCGTCCTTCACTCCATCCCCGCAGATGGAACATTCGTAGCCGGGCTCGGTCTCGCCCGAACTCAGCCGGCAAACCCCGCCGGGCGGGCAATTAATGGGAAGGCTCCACTCCGGGTACGGGTCCTGATCGTATTCTCCGCAGACTTGATAACGCCAATCGGACCAGCACCGGCTTTCCCCGGCGGGACACTCCGGCCGGCTTTGCCAGATCACATAACCATAATCGTAAAGGGTCATGGCCGCGGAAAGATTCAGCCAGTTCACTCCCAGGAGCTCGACCTTGCCGCCTAACCGGGCCTTGAAGCCGCTTTTGATTTCCGCCCGGGGGGGAGGATCATCCACGTCATGGATCTCGAACGCCCCGTAAGGTCCGATATCCAGAAAGGGACCGGCCAGATTGGCGAAGCGGAGCCAGAGCGTGGGCCGCAAATAACATTCCGCGCCCATGGCGTTGGTGTCGTCAAAAGCGCTGTCGGCATGAGTCTCGGTATCCTTGGAAAAGACTCCCTCCCAGGAGCCGTTGTATTTCATGCCCGAGCGGACATCATTATGGCTGAAATAAGTGTATTGCAGGGTTTGCCCGGCTTTGCCAAAGACCCGGCAGCCCACCATCATCTGGGGCACCACCTCCACGTTCATGCCCATGACCACGCCCACCGGATAAGCGACCTTGGGCCCGAGGTTCATCTCCCGGGTATAAGCGCCGGTCAGTTCGTAATGGGCGTCGAGGTCGAAATCGAAGTTCACCCGGGAATCAGTGATGAACTTGAACGAACGGAGGTAAGGCTCTTGAAAATCGCAGCTCAAGGTCGGGGGAGAGCACTTGGTTTTGCATTTCCAGGTCCAGGGTTTCCACCAGGTGCCGGAGCATTTGGTCTTGCACTTCGGAAAGGGAGAGCCGGTGCAGACCATGGGCGGGCAGATATCCACGCCTACGTTCACCGACTCCACGGCCAGGTCCAACTGCGGATTCAACAAGCTGATGCCGCCGCCCAGATAGATAATGGGAATTTTCCCGGCAGAGGAGATGGCGAGGTCTTCGCTCTCCGGGAATTGACTCGTGTCGAATACCACCGTCTCTCCCGGTTCGGTGTGCATATCAAAGTAAAGTTCTTCAAAGACCATGGTCAGGGGCACCTCGATCACGTCCACCCGGATCTCGCCTCCCAAGGTTTCATAATTGGTTACCATCCCGATAAAGCCGGGGTAGGTGGTGATCGCGATAATCTGGCCGGGCTCCAGGTCGGACAAGGCCGCCTGATAGTGCAGCGGGAAATAGGCCGCGTCGTTCTCGTAGTCCAGGCGCACCTGGGAAAACTTTTCTTCGGAAAAGACCCGGACATTTTTTTGAAATCGGGCCCGCGGCCCGGTGTCTTCCGAGTCATCCGCCTCGCCGCATCCCATGAAGACCTGGATCAACAGAAGCGCCGAGATCGAAAGAATGCGGAAAATAGCTTGTCTTTGAGAGATCATCAACCCCTCCTTCTATACCCCGTCCCGGGGCAGGGAGCGAAAAAACCGATGGTATCTAAATTCCCTGGTAACCATGCGGCGGCGTGGTTGCTCGCCCCAATGGTTTGCCGGCATGCAATCAAGAATAGGAACGATACTTTCGCACTTTATTGTTGCATTGTTATCACGTCCCTGTCAAGGCAGTTCCGAAGCCCTGAAGCCTCGCAAAGAAAAGTTGCTTGGCGGCCCAACCTGTTCTATAACTTGGTCAAGGATAGTGGGGCGAATTTTGGAGGAAAGGATGAAAAAAGCGGTTCTAGTGCTGGCCCTGGCTCTCACGGGCTTACTCCTGGTCGGGTGTGCCATTCTGAAAAATTTTCACTACGATCAAGTCGAAAAATATGCAGCTCATCCCTCGCTCGCGCCTTACCAGGGAAGGCTCCGGGTGCCGGGACTGCAGGGCGAGGTCGTTATTTACCGCGACCAGTATGGGGTTCCCCACATTTTCTCGGACAACGAGCACGACCTCTTCTTCGCCGTGGGCTATGTCCAGGCCCAGGACCGGCTCTGGGAGATGATCCTGTTCCGCGCGATTGCCGAAGGCCGGACCGCGGAGTTGTTCGGCAACCTGGGCGTGCCGGGAATGGAACTCTCCGGGTTCCCCTTGTCCACCCTCGGTCTCGACCAGCACCAGCGGGTCCTGGGCCTGAAGTATCTGGGCGAGATCGGAGAGGCCTTGCTTCAGGAAACCCAGCCGGAGCTTTTCCGCAAGCTCCAGGCTTATTGCGACGGGGTCAACGCTTTGATCGCTTCCCATCCCTCATGGGAAGACCTGCCGGTGGAGTTCCGGATCCTGCAGGTCAAGCCCGAGCCCTGGCGGGTGGCCGACATGATCAGCTTCGGCCGCTTCATCGGGACCATGCTCTGCTCCAACCTGGCGATCGAGCTGCCCCGCTACGCGGCACTGAAAAAATACGGGCCGGAAAAAGCCTGGCAGCTCTACCCGCTCTTCCAGGCGCTCGGACCTATCATCGTTCCCACCGAGATGCTGAAAAACAAGCTGGCCGCGCCCCGCGACCTGCCGGCCGGAGGGAAGCCCTCGGACCAGGAGCTCGGGGACCAGCTTCCGCTCAGCGCCCAAGCCGCGACTCGACTGGCCCTGGCCGAGGCCGCTTTTCGATCGGTCCTGCAGATCAACCCCTCCCTGGGTTCCAACAACTGGGTCGTGTCCGGCCGGCTCACCGAATCCGGCGCGCCCATGCTGGCCAATGATCCCCATCTGCAGCACCTGCAACCGTCGCTGTTCTACCTGATGCACATCCAGGGCGCCGGCTACGACAGCTACGGCGCGACTTTCCCCGGCAACCCTTTTATCGTGCTCGGCCACACCCGCCGGCTGGCCTGGGGCGCCACCACCTCGCGCGCCGACGTCCAGGACCTGTTCATCGAGACCGCGGACCCCAAGCGCCCCGGCCAATACCGCGATCGCGGGGAATGGCGGCCGTTCAACGTGCGCCGGGAGGTGATCCGGGTGCGCTCGGGCCAAAAAATGAAAGAGAAGGTGATCGAGGTTAGGCAAAGCCGCCACGGCCCGATCATCAATGACGCGGTCAAGGGTTTGCCCGAGGGCACGCCGGCGGCGGCCTTGCGCTGGACCGGCTGGGACTTCAGCCGCGACCCGCGCGCCTTCGCGCTGGCAATCAGCTCTTCCACGCCGGAAGAGTTCATCCGCGCCTTCCGAAAAATGCCGGACCGGTTTGAAGTGCTCAATATCCTGTTGGCGCTGGAGCGTTTGAACCGGGGCCAAAACCTGGACGACTTTATCGCGGCCATGGACTTGGTGGACCTTCCCAACCAAAACTGGGTGGCCGCGGACGCCGATGGCCGCATCGCCTATCTCCCCGGCGGCCTGGTGCCGGTGCGCGGCAAGGGGATCGGCGCGCTCCCGGCGCCGGGTGAATCCGGCGAGTTCGATTGGACCGGCTTCATCCCGCTCTTGAATCTGCCTCACGCCATAGACCCGGAGCGGGGCTGGATGGTAACGGCCAACAACCAGGTGGTGGACTCGCGCTGGTATCCGTATGTGTTTTCCACCCATTACGGCGAGCCTTGGCGGGCCTGGCGGATCGAGGAACTGATCGCGGAGCTGGCGCCCCTGGACCTGGAGGACATGAAGCGGATCCAGAACGACATCCAGGTGCGGCGGGCCAAATGGATGGTGCCGCTTGTGCTCCAAGCGGTGGAAACCAAGAATCCGACCGACCGGCGGGTCTTGGCGGCGGTGGAGGAATTGAGGCATTGGGACTTTGAAGCGGACCTGGACTCGACCGCGACCGTGATCTTTTTCGAGTTCACCAAGGCGCTGTTCCGCCTCGCGGTGGAAGCTGAGGTGGACAAGGAAGACCTGGCCGCGCTCCGGATTGAGGGCTACCCGGAAATGCTCTTGGACAAGTGGATCGCGGAAGGCGGCTCGCCGTTCTTTGATGACCGGCGCTCGCCCCAGGCGGTTGCGGACATGGGTGAGTTGATGGTGAAGGCGCTGGGGGAGGCCCTGGCCGCGGTGGAGAAAAAGTGGGGCCGCGCTCCGCAGGCCCGGGAGTGGGGGAAACTTCACCCGATCAAGTGGTTTCACCCGCTGGGCGTGGGCCGGGGCAAGGTTTTATCGGTGGGGCCGTATCCGCACCTGGGCGCGGAGCAGACGGTGCGCAACGCCAAGGGCGCGGGTTTCGGCCGGGTGCCTTACAAGGCTTTGACCGGGCCTTGCCTGAGACACCTCATGGACTTAAGCGAACCCGACCAGGCTCTGATCGTGATTGACGGCTCGGAGTCGGGCCAGTGGCTGTCGCCTCACTATGACGACCTGCATCCTCTCTTTGTCAACAGCCAATACCTGACCGCGGAGATGAATCCGGAGCGGGTCTCGGCGAGCGCAAAATACCGCCTGGTCTTGACGCCGTGATCTCCTCAGGCGCTTTCCAGGGTGCGTTGGATGCGCTGAAGGGCTAGGGTCTTGCCCGAGGCCGGGTCCACCTGCAATAAGAGCGCCATCAAGACCACCGGGCCCGCGGCCACCTCGAACTGCTGGGGCACCCCGGTCAGGAAGCGATGGAGCGCGCCCTTGGGCTTCATGCCGATAATGGAGTTGATCGGCCCGGTCATGCCCACGTCGGTGACAAAGGCGGTGCCGCCGGGCAAAATGCTTTCGTCGGCCGTGGGCACGTGGGTATGGGTGCCGAGCACCGCGCTCACCCGGCCGTCCAGGTGAACGGCCAGGGCTTTCTTTTCCGAGGTGGCTTCGGCGTGGAAGTCCACCACGATCATGCGCACCTCGGGGCCGAGGGCCGAGAGCTCCTGGTCCGCGGCGCGGAAGGGACAGTCCACCGGCGGCATGAAGACCCGGCCGGCCAGGTTGAGGAAAGCCACCGGCCCTTGGCGGCTGTCGAGAAGAATGCTGCCGCGACCGGGCGCGGCTGGCGGATAGTTGACCGGCCGGAGCAGGCGTTCGAGCTCGCCCATGCGCGGGACCAGGTCCTTTTTGTCCCAGATATGGTTGCCGGAGGTCAGGACGTCCACCCCGAGCCCGCACAACTCGTGGTAGATCTCCACGGTCATGCCGAAGCCGCCGGCCGCGTTCTCGACGTTGACCGAGACCAGGTCCACGTCATGACGCTCGACCAGTTCGGGCAAGAGACGAGACAGGGCTCGGCGGCCGGGCTTGCCCACGATATCTCCAAAAAAGAGCAGGTTCACGGTGATCTCTCGTTCTTAGAACTAGTGGGGGCGGGTTTGAAACCCGCCGGTAGTGCGGGCAGGTTTAAAACCTGCCCCTACTTCGCCATTTCCACCACCCGGGTCTCCCGGATCACGGTCACCTTGATCTGGCCCGGGTAGGACAGTTCCTTTTCAATCTTGCGGGCGATGTCTTTGGCCAGGACCATGGTATCGGCGTCCGAGATCTGGTCGCTTTCCACCATGATCCGGATCTCCCGGCCGGCCTGAATGGCATAGGACTTGCCGATGCCGGTGAAAGAGTTGGCGACCCGCTCCAGGTCTTCCAGGCGCTTGACGTAAGTCTCCAGCATTTCCCGCCGGGCGCCGGGCCGGGCGCCGGACAGCGCGTCCGCGGCCTGGATGAGGTTGGCCAAGAGGCTGCCCGGCTCGTCGTCGTGGTGGCCGGCAATGGCCTGGATCACTTGGGGCGTCTCCCCGTATTTCTTGGCCAGCTCCGCCCCGATCTGGGCGTGAGGGCCTTCCACCTCATGGTCCACCGCCTTGCCGATGTCGTGGAGCAGGCCCGCCCGCTTGGCCCGTTTCACGTTGGTGCCCAGCTCCGAGGCCATGATCCCGGCCAGGAACGCGACTTCCAGGGCGTGGGTGTACTGGTTCTGGGAATAGGAGGTCCGGTAGCGCAGGCGCCCGACCAGCTTGATCAGCTCCGCGTGGATGCCGTGCACGCCCACGTCGAAGGTGGCCTGCTGACCCGCCTCCCGGATCCGCTCGTCCACCTCCTTCTCCACCTTCTTGACCACCTCTTCGATCCGGGCCGGGTGGATGCGGCCGTCGGTGATCAGCCGCTCCAAGGCCAGCCGCGCCACCTCCCGCCGCACCGAGTTGAAGCCGGAGAGCACCACCGCCTCCGGAGTGTCGTCCACGATCAGGTCAATCCCGGTGGCGGCTTCCAGCGCCCGGATGTTCCGTCCCTCCCGGCCGATGATCCGGCCCTTCATCTCGTCCGAAGGCAGGGTCACCACCGAGACCGTCCGCTCCGCCACATACTCGCCGGCATAGCGCTCGATCGCGAGCGACAGGATCTTCTTCGCCTCCCGCTCCGCCTGCTCCTTGGCCTCGTCTTCGATCTGCTTGATCTTCTTCGCCGCCTCGTGCCGGGCCTCGTCCAGCATGCTGTCCATCAACTGCTTCTTGGCCTCGGCCGCGCTCATCCCGGCCACTTGCTCCAGCTTCTTGCCGGCCTCGTTCAGCAACTGTTGGCGTTTGGCCTCCAACTCCTCCAGGCTCTGCTGCTGCTGTTGGAGCTTTTTCTCCCGCTTGCCCAGCTCCAGCTCTTTCTGGTCCAGGAAGTCCACCTTCTTGTCCAGGTTTTCCTCCCGGTGCAGCAGCCGCTCCTGTTTTCCCTGCAGCTCCGCCCGGACGGCCTTGCTCTCTTTTTCAAACTCGGTCTTGGCCTGGAACAGGTAATCCTTGGCCTGCAGTTCGGCTTCCTTGACCCGACTTTTCGCCTCTTTCTCCGCGTCCTCCCGAATCCGCGCCGCCGCTTGGCTGGCGGTCTCGAGCTCGCGCCGATCGAGCATGCGGATGACCAACCACGTCGCCCCGCCGCCGAGCAGCAACCCTCCTAATCCGACCAACACTACAATGAGCCACTGTGCATTCATAACGGCTTCCCCTTTGCAAATCTATGCAACTTAACCTACCGGTTGCGGCCGATAGGGATGAAACCTCCTTCACTGACCAAGAGCTTGACCGCCAGATCATGCGCGGCCCGGGGCACCTGGTCAATGACCTGAAAGTCATAGGCGATCCCGCAGGTAAGAGCCTCGGGCCGAAGCGCCGCCAGCACGCGATCGTAACAGCCGGCGCCAAAGCCCACCCGAAACCCTTCCCGGTCAAACGCCAGGCCCGGCACCACCATCAGGTCAATGGCCGGGAGCGCGACCACCGGCGCCGAGGGGGCCGGCTCGGGAAAGCCGAAAAAGCTCAGCACCATTTCCTTGGCATCCCGCACCTCACCGAAGTCCATTTCCGGCCCGCGGCCCTTCATCCGGGGAAAGGCCGCCTGCTTGCCCTGGCGCACGGCTTCTCGGAGCAGGCGTTCGGTCCGCACCTCTTGGTCAAACGCCGCATACAAGGCCACGCACCGGGCCTTTTGAAAAGCCGCGGAGCGGAGCACGTGCTCCTGGATCTGCTCGCTCCGCGTTGCCGCCTCTTCCGCGGAAAGGGCGTTGCGGCGTTCAAGCATGGCCTGGCGGATGGCTTTTTTGGTCGGGTTCACAGAACCTGCCCGGCGCAGGTGACACGCCCCCGGTGCGGGGAATGAGGAAGGCAATTCCCGAAGCGAAACGTAGAAGAGAGTGACGCGGCTAGGGCCTAGGCAAGCACAGGTCTTCGGCCCGAGCCTTTCCGTTGATCTGCCCGCGGTTGATCTGGATAGCCCCAGATGGTAAACCCGGCGGCCCGGGCTTTTCCGCCCGGACCTCCGATCGGGTGAAAGCTACTGATTTCCGCCCTATCATCACCGAAAGCAAATTCCTCTCGACTCCTTCACTCGTTTCGCGGCGCGGCGTCGTGCCTTGAAGAAGGTCTCGCCTTTCCTTCTCCTCCACTCGCAGGGGTTCGTCACCGCTGGTATTTAAATCTTCCCCCGCCTTTGCCGTGTGAATAGCTGATTTTCGAACCTGGTAAACCAGGTGGGCGCCATGTAACGGTTTCAGGAAATTCGTCGCGAATTTCACACCGCCGCCAGGGACGGCCCCCGTGAAAATACGTTACGGTTCTGAAAATGTGCTATCCAAGCACGCACAACGCAGGGGAAGAGAATTGCCCGATCAGTCCAAAAGCTTGAGCAGGGCCTGGGCGCGTTCCTCCACCTCTTGCCGCAATTGCTCCACCTCTTCCCGCGCGCGAAACAACTCATCGCTCATATTGAGCGCGGCCATCACCGCGCCCCGGATCGTCAGTCCTCCGGGCTTGCCGGCGAACAACTCCTTCATCCTCTCGTCCAGGTAATCCGCCACCGCCCGGATGCGCCGGGGATCATCCCCTTTGACCAGGTAGGACTGGCCGAAGATGTTGACCGCGGTCTCCCCGCTCATGACGGCTCCAAGAGCGCCGGCAGCTCGGACAAGCGCCCGATCAGGCCGTCCAGGCGCCCGCGCAGGTTTTGCCGCCGGCGCTGCTCCCGGGCGAGGCCGTCTTTCCAGCGGGCCAACTCGCTTTCGGCCGCGGCCAGTTTCTGCCGGAGCTTGTCCACCTCGTTTTGCAGGGCCTTTTCCGAAGCCCGCAAAGCTTTGACCCGCTTCTCCAACTCGGTGAACCCCGGCATTTCCTGTCGCTTCGCTTGCCCCATCATTCTCTATTCTAGCCCTCTCTGAAAAGCGAGTCAAGAAAATTCGGAGGCCCTAAATCTCCGGCTAAGAAGTAGGGGCACGGCATGCCGTGCCCCTACCAGGCCACAGCCACGGCTTTGCCTAACGTACCCTGACGCAAAGGGCAATTGCCTAAAATCAAGCCGATAAATTCTTAGCCGGAAATTTAGGGGGGCAGGAACTCCGTCAACCCAAGCGGCTTGCCCCGAGAAAAAACGCCTCCCGGTCCTGAAAACGCCGGCGATTCATGTTAAGATGGTGCGCTGCTGGTCCGGCTCAAGACCGGCGGCAAGAGGGCAGTTCAGGGAAAGGGTATCATGCAGTTGTTTTTCGATCCGGAAACCGTGGCCGAAATCGGAGCCACCGACCAGTTGATGCGGCCCGGCCATCACCTCTTTCAAAATCTTCTGACCAGCTTCGGCGAGCGGTTTTACCCGATCAACCCCCGGCTCTCCAAAATCGGGAGTAAGACCTGTTACCCGAACATCCTCGAAGTGCCGGCCGAGATTGACGTGGCGGTGGTGTTCATCCCCGCGGCCGCCGTGCCCGACGCCCTCGAGCAGTGCGCGAAAAAGGGCGTGCGGAGGGTGATCATCGAGTCGGGCGGTTTTGCCGAGGTCGGGGGCAAAGGCCGGCGCCTCACCGAGCGCTGCCTGGCCATTGCCCGGGAAGCGGGGATGCGGTTGTGGGGACCCAACTGCATGGGCCTGCTCAATGTGCCCCGCAAGAAGATCCTCTCCTTTATGATCCCGATGATGTGGCAAGACCGCCTGGTCACCGGCCCGGTCTCCCTGGTGGTCCAGAGCGGCATGCTCTCGGCCGGGTTCCTCATCCACATCCTCAGCCGCACGCCTTTCGGGTTGGCCAAGGTTTGTTCGATCGGCAACAAGGTGGACGTGGACGAGGTGGACCTGCTCGAATACCTGGTGCAGGACCCCGACACCGGCGTGATCGCCATGTATCTGGAGTCCTTATCCAAAGGCCGGCGCTTCTTCGAGCTGGCCCGCGCCGCCAAGAAGTCCCTGGTGGTCCTCAAGGCCGGCCGCTCCGCTTACGGCGCTTTGGCCGCCCGGTCGCACACCGCGGCCCTGGCCCAGGACGACCGCGTGCTCGACGCCGCCTTCCGCCAGGCCGGGGTGATCCGGGTGCACGACCTTTTCGAGATGATGGACGTGGCCCGCTCTCTGGCCGTGGCCGCGGGAACCCGGACCCCCCGGTCGCGGGTGGCGGTGCTCACCTTTTCCGGCGGCGCCGGCGTGGTCTGCGGCGACGGGCTTTTTGACCTGGGCCTGGAACTGGCGGAACTTGAGGAAGCCACCCTGGCCAAAATCAAGACCGTATTTCCGGACTGGATGGAAGCCTCGAACCCGGTGGACCTCTACCCCGCGGTCGAGAAGTCCGGGCCGACCGAGCCTTACCGCCTGGCCCTGGAAGCGGTGATGGCCGACCCCGGGGTGGACGCGGTGTTCGTGCACCTGTTTGCGCCGCCGATCAAGATGCCGCTCTTCGATTACGAGCAGATGGCCGCGCTCGCCCGCCGGCACCACAAGCCGATCGTGGCCTGGGTCATGGGCCACGGCGACACCGCGCAGGACATCGCCCGGGAGCTGGAGCGGCGGGGCATCCCGGTGCTCGACGAGATCCGCAAGGGCCTGCGCGTGCTGGCGGCCCTGACCGCCCGGCGTTAGGGTTCTCTCCTGATAATTTCACCACAGAGACACCCCTCGGCCTGAGCTCGGGCCGAAGGCAGAGAGCACAGAGGAAGAGGAGAAAGAGATTTTACCACTAAGGCACCAAGGCTCAAAAAGGGGAAGAGAAAGAAATTATCCACGAAAAGACACGAAGCACCTTAAAATTAACCCTTGAACCTGAACTTATGCTTGAACTTGAACTGATTCTTCAAAAGAAATCCTACCCCGACATACAACATACGATATACGACATACCATCTTCATAAGCCTAAAGCCCAAAGCCTAATGTCTAATGCCTCTTCTTCCCTGTCCACCGCTTGTTATGTTTTATATTTAGATCTGACCCCATCTTTGATCTTTGCTTTTCTTTCTCTTATTCCAATTTTTCAAACTTTATCAAATCAAGGGACCACCATTGAGTTCTAAGGTCGGATCGGGGTCACGGATCGGGGTCAGAGCTTCACTTTACACATAAAGCAGTGCACAGTGCCGTATAAGGTATCAAGGTTGCCAGGTGTCATGGTGTCAGGGAAAATCAATCTAGTGGATACGCGGGTGCGGGCACCCGCGCCCCTATGGTCAGCCACGCCCCTAAAGTCTAGCTGAGAAAATCTGTGAAATCTGTGGAAAGAGGTTTCAGGCCATCCCGCTGAGACGCATGGACCGGCTGATCCTTTTCAGCTTTTTTCAAACTTTTCCCATTCCAGTCCTAGTTGCTTGACTGCCGCGCGCAAGGTTCCGAGTTTTAGATCCTTGGAACCCCAGTCAGGGAGGACGGTGGCGCGCTGGGTGGCGGGATTAAGCCATTTGCGATGGGAGCCGCTGCCCCGGCGCGGCAACTCCTGACAGCCCAGCCGTTCGAGCTTCTTGGCCGCTTCCCGATATTTCATCGGCCGGGCACAAGATATTCAAACCAGATCGGCTCGGCCTGAGAATCCTGGCGCAGATTGGCCGGAAGGGGTTTGCCCAAGTCCTCGTAGGTCTCCAGCGCCGCCTCCAGGGCATCCCGGACGTTGGCCAGCGCTTCTTCCAGGCTGTCGCCCTCGGTCACCAGTTCGGGCAGGACCGGGCTGGTGACGGTGTAACCGCCCTCCGGCTGAGGGGTCAGGATCAAAGGAATTTTATAAACCTGTCTCATGATGCTTTTATGCTACCACGCCGCCGAACATTGTCAAGGCCGGGTGAAACTCCGAGGATTCAATGGATGACAAGCAAGAGAGACTCCGCCGGAGCGCTACTTCCTCCGCGAAGGCGGAATGTCTGTCCCCCAGTTTAGCAGTATGCAGTAGATTTAGACATTAGGGGAGCTTAGGCTTTAGTTTTTCTTGAAATCGGTGTAATCGGTGAAATCTGTGGATGATCCTATTCTTCTCTTGACCTTGACACCCTGCCACCATGACACCATGACACCCTTTTCCCCTGGGGTGGTTGCCGCGTTGGATGGGGTGGTTGCTGAGCAGAATGGGGTGGCTGCCGTGCAAGATGGGGTGGTTGGCGTGCAGAATGGGGGGACGTTTGAAGAGGGTATATCGTATGTCGTATGTAGTATGTCGGGAAAGAGAAGAAGAAGAAACCAAGAGAAATTTCGCCAGGTTAAGTTGGTTCCCGGGTAGTCGGGGAGGAGTATCTGGGGATTTGGAAGAGCCGGGGCCGGGAATGGGGGAGCGTTTTGAGTGCAGTAGGACAAAAAGGCCTTGAGAAATTGCCGGGTTAGAATCTCGAACCATCGTTTTATTTCAGCCTTCATCTTTCAGCCTTGATCCTTGATCCTTCATCATCCCCTATAATATGTAAGTTTGTTGCAGTTCTGGTGTGCCGCCACCACCTGCCGGTGGGGGAAACTGGGCCCTTTCCCGCTTCGGCCTGTCTTCGACCCTGAGGCTCAGACCCGAAGGGAGCTCAGGGTCGAAGGACCGTTGGTCAAGGGCGGATAACAACAGGCCTGCACGCTTTTTAAGGGATTACAGTGAACGAACCAGGCAGAACCAGCGGCTCCTGGCCGGGCGCGTGCAGGGTCAGGTCGCGTCGGCCGACCGGGGCGCTGGGGTCAATATGGATGATCAGTTCCAGGGACTTGGAGTCCTTCGCCCGGACTTCATCCACCTGGACTCCTTCGCCCAGGTCCACGGTCATCTCCGGGCAAAGGTTAAGCCCGCTCAGGACCAGTTTGACCTGGCTGGTGCCCCGCATCCCGGCGGAAGGCCGGATCGCGTCCACCACCGGCGCATCCACCGGCCGGCGGAAGAAATCGAGGACGCGGGCCAGGGCCTGCATCTGCGCGGTCAAGGGCAGGGCTTCGAAGCTGAAGCTGAGGGTAACCGCCTTCCAGTTGCCGGGCCGTTCTGCCGGGTAGCGGACGCCCACCACGTGGCCAAAGGGGTCGGTATAGACCGGCGCCGCTTCTTCGCCGGGAAGGATTTCCATATAGACCGGCAAGGAGGGATAGCCGAACAGGTCTTGAACCGCAAAGGTCTGGTCACGGGAAATAAGATCTCCGGCCTGGCCCTTGACCTGGGAAATTCCCCCGAACGCCGTGCCCGGCCGCACGCGCAACATCTCTTTTGCCAAGGCTTCGGCCGAGCCGGGCGCCGGCTCCCTTCGGTCTGCCTTCGGCCGTGAGCTCCCTTCGGTCTGAGCACTCAGGGTCGAAGACAGGCCGAACGGAGCCTCCCTTCGGGTATGAGCCTCAGGGTCGAATACAGGGTCGAAGACCGGGGCCAGCTTTAAGCCCGGCGCGACCAGCAGGAGGTTGCCGCCGGCCGCCAGATACTGTTGCATCAGTTGTTGCCGCTCGGAGGTCAATGAGGCCGCGGCCGAGCCTGAAAAAGGCTCCAGCCAGATGAGCGTGCGCTGCTCCTTTAGTCGGGCGAGGGGAGGCGCGCCCCGGCGGTTCAGGTCCCAGAGTTCATACGGCTCCTGCAACTTATCCAGGAGGTCCTGGTAGAGGCCGGCCACGCCCGGACCGGCTCCATTCACCACCAGGATCTCCGGAGTGCCGATCACCAGGGGCGTGACCCGCTCGATCTTGGTTTCCTTTTTGCGCAGGGCAATGGTCCAATGAATGTCCTTCACCCGGGCGGGTCCAAAGTCAGCCGGGATTTCCAGGTCCAGGCCGGCGCCAGGCAGGAACTCTTCCCGCGGCCGGACCTTGGAAATTTTCAGGGGCCGGTTCGAAAAATCTAGCCCCGGGCCCGTGGCGGTGATCCGGAGCTTCCTGGCCTTGGCTCCCTGGTTATAGAACACGGGATAAAGGCGGACGCTTTCGCCCGGCTCGGCCCGGCCATCGCCGTCGCCCCGGACCTCTTCCACTTGCACCGAGCGCAGCACCAGCCAGGGCCAGTCGGTGTAGAAAAGGCCGGGATCGTCATCTCGGGCCTGGAATAAAACCTTGCCGTCGGCCAGGCGGATATCCGAGACCCGCACCCCGCTCAGCTCACAGTCCCAGGTCAAGGAATGAGCGCCCCGGTTGCGCTCGCCGCCGGTGCCGGTAGTTTGGGCAAAGAGCTTCCGCTCCTGCTTGGGGCCGGGGAAAAAGTCCTCGGCGTTGCCCCGGTTTTTGCCCTGCTCAAGGTCGTTGCCGCCGTCGGCCTGTTCCAGGGCCAGCAAGGGATGGTTTCTGCAACAGCCGGTGCAAGGCAGGTCGTTACCGGTGATGACATTTTCATCCACGTGCCAGATCAGGAGTCCTTGGCCCGGCAGGTTCTGATCAAAGCCGACCTGGGCGCGGTATTCGAGGAGGAAGTATTCCCCGGGTCGGGGCGTGTTCAGGCGCGCGGCCTCGGCCTTTTGCTCCAGGGGAGCCAGCGCCACTCGCTGCCGGCCGGTGATGACCTTCGGCGAAAGCCAGCCGAGCTCGGCCTTGGAATAGGCCGAGAGCTGGAAGGGACGGGTGGCGTCGCCTCCGCCCCAGACCCCGGCGCTCATCAGGTCATAGACCCCGGCCAGCGCCAGCCGGCCGCCGTGCTGGTAAAAGTCGGGCAGCCCCAGGGCATGACCGAACTCGTGCGCCACAATCCCGACGGGCAGGATCCGGTCCGGCTGGTAATACTCCTCGAAAATCAGGAACCGGTCCACCTTCACGCCGTCCACCTGAAGGGCCGTGCCCCGGCCGCGGGAAATATAGTCCATCGTGGTCCAGAGGTTGTCGGGCCGATTGGTCACGTCGCCGCCCGGCCCCTGGTGGATCACCACCAAACCGTCCACATGACCGTCGCCGTTGTTGTCGTAGGCGGAGAAATCCACCCCCTCGGCCTCGGCCTGGGCCACCGCTTCCTCCACCAGCCGCGCCATGCTCCGAGGATACAGCGTCGGCTTGTGGCCAAAGGCGTTGCCCGCGTAATAGGCCTCCGGCTCTTTAGCCTGATACCAGCCCCGCACTTCACCTTCCACGATGAGTTTGCCGTAGGAATTTTCGGCCAGGTAATCGGCCAGCGAGCCGGTGGGGTAGGCGCCGCGGGAGAAGAAAAGCTCCTGGAACTGGTCGGGCGAGAAAAGCGGCGTTTGATTGGGAAAGTTGATCAGCAACACCAGCAGCCGGGCCTTGCCCAGCGAAGGTGTGAAGGCGTAGGGCACGCCGGGGAGCGAGGGCCGGGGCTGGGCATGGAGGAAAACAGGAAAGAAAAAAGATATCACCACCGAGACACAGAGAGCACGGAAAGCACAAAGAGAAACGTGTTTGGGGTGACCAGAAAAAGAAAGATGTTTGGGCCGATTCACGCTAAATAAATTTTACTCCCTATTTCGGCTGTTTGGAAAAAATCTAGATTATGCCCTATTATGAGGATTGATCAATCATTCCTCGCAAGACCAGAGCATGATTGCTCCCTTTATGCAACGTTGATCTGGCATTTCTGCGCATCCGCCGGCGGCAAGCCATTTCCCGTTTGGAGAAAAGGAAACAACCCATCTGTCAATCTTATTGCTTTTCAAGGTTTTCACCAAATGGCCAGAAGAAACTTCCCAAATATAGATATTCATTCCATCAGCCGCCGCCAGCCACTTTCCATTCGGAGAAAAAGAAATTGACTTTATATCGAATTGTCCCATTTTGAGTGCGCGAACTTCCTTTCCGGAAGAAGAATCCCAAAGTTTAATATTATACGAGTTACTGCCAATGGCTAGAATTTTTCCATCCGGGGAGAAGCATAAAGGAGGAGTGCCAGGAAGCGTTAAAATCTCTGTTAAATTAAAAGCATCCCATAGTTTGGCGCTATAATGGCCATAATTATCAGTAACACTTGAAGCAAGGGTTTTGCCATCCGGAGAAAATGAAATTGCTCCAATAGGGCCCTTTTGTATGGGAATATGAATTTCTTTTCCAGAAGCAACCTCCCAAAATCTTATCGTTCTATCTTCACCTTTATAAACTAAAATTTTGCCATCTGGTGAAAAAGATATAGGGCCATGGCCGAAAAGGCTATTAAGCTCTTGGCCTGTTGAAGGGTCCCATAAAGAAATCTTGTCAAAAGTGAAACTTGCCGAAGCAAGAATTTTCCCATCTGGAGAAAAGCACAGGTCGGATGTGCTGGATCTTTCAAAAGCGCGTATCTTTGTGCCGGAAGAAATCTCCCATAACTCTGTGATGCCCTGATCTCCAATAGCTCCAGCCGCTAAAATTTCCCCATCAGGAGAGAAGGTAATAGATCTTATTTCATCTTGGTTAGTGATAATGACCCGCGATTGTTTGAAGCACGAAGGGTCGCCTGAGAGAAGAATCTTTTGAGGTTGACCAGAAGGTGCCAGAAAGAGCATGGCCAGGGGAAAGATGAGGACTCGGCGCATTATTTTGGTCATGAAGCACCTCCCAGTCGAAGACAAACTCTAATCTATACCAGGATAGAAGTAGGTTCAAGGATGCCAACGCAAGGCGCAGAGAGTTGAAGGCAGGGGCGGCCGGATGGCCGCCCCTGCCTTCCTTAATCATCGGCCTACTTTTTCTTCTTGGTCTCCCGGATCTTGAACCGGGCGTCCAGCTTTTTCAGTTTTTCCACGATCCCGCCGTATTCCAGCTCGTTCATGCCCAGCATGGCCGCGCCGAAGAAGCCTTGCTCCCGGATATAGACCGCCTTGGCCGCGGCCTTGGTCCGCACCGCGTCCCAGAACGGATTGGCGAACACGTCGGCCGGCTCGGTGAGGATTCCGTGGTGCACGCAAAAGGCGGCGCCGGTCACCACCGGCGGCCCGTCGAAGTAGGAAATGTCGGTGTAGAGCTTGCTCGGAGTGAGCGGGCCGGTGTGGCTTCCGCGCATGAAGCCGGCGACCAGGTGGCACTTTTCAAAGGGCGCCAGCACCTCGCCGGTGGCCGGGAACTCGCCCTGGACGCGGACGAGCATGACCGGGTCGTCCTTGCCCGTGTATTTGCCGGCGATGTTGTGGAGCCGGGTGGTCGAAACCGCCGCGGCTTGGGCCCCGGTCTCCCGCGACCAGATGCTCTCGACCACGAACCGCTGGTTGTCGCGGAGCAGGGCGGCGATGTCGTAAAGCTCTTCCGGCGTGTTCAAGTCAATAGACTTGTCGCCTTTCGTGTAGTTGACGTCCATGATCCGGAACTTGAAGCCCTTGAACATCTTGGGACTCAACATCAGGCCCGCGCAATACATGGGATCGGCAAAGCCCAGGTAAAGGGGCAGGTTATAGGCGCCGGGGTCGGTCTTGTCCGCGGCAAAGAAGACAAACGGCTCGTTCGGCCGCTCCTCGATGCTCATCTCCGCCACCGCCGGGCCCATGCCCTTGACGTTGCCGGAAAAGGCATCCACCAACAAGTCCTGTCCGGCACCATACAGGCCCTGGGGTTTGGCGACCTCGTCGGTGGCGGTCTTGAAGGCGTCCCAGCCCATCTTGTGAATCTGGCGGTTGTTCACCCCCTTGGTGTGGGTGACCAGGATGGCGATGTCGTCCCCGGTGGTGCCGATGAAGTAGTCAATGACCAGGTCACCTTTCTTGGCCGCGACAAAATCCCGGACCGCGTCCACCAGCGCCTCGCTGGGTTTGATGTGGCCGCCGATACTGCCGATGTCGGCTTTAATCACGCTGATTGTTACTTTCATCTTTCAACTCCTTTCCTGAAAAGGTTATGGTGGTAGTAGATCGAATACTATAGCAAACTCTAACTAATTTGAGAAGAGTAAAAAGGATTTTCCCCCCTTGGATTAACCCCAAAGCGATTTAGCTTCGCCGGACAAAAATTTTTCCCCTGCGCTCCCGGGCGCGTCCTGGAAATCCAGGAATCGGGAGAGGTCTCGATTTAAGCTTCGGTGAAGACGACCTCTTCATGCCCTGCCGCACTTTTACCCGCGGCCAGCGCCAGGGCCAGGGCCTGGCGGGAAAGGGCGCCGTCCGAGCGGACCGGCCGCTGCTGAAAGACCACCTGGGCCATTTCCCGGGCCAGGTTGGGCCAGACCTGGCGGAAGTCGTCCGGCACCATCTCATAAGCGGTGGTGGTGTCGCGGCCCCGGACCATCA
>Ga0154610_1111_pt3 | contig 25781 bp, 26 predicted proteins | sample Rifle2008BG13ft_FD_116039 | JGI IMG/M metagenome (GOLD analysis project Ga0154610, IMG submission 116039) | Deltaproteobacteria bacterium RBG_13_61_14 | reverse complement strand
ACGAGACGGATGCGAGGACCGAGGCGTGGTGGCGGTTGGGGTGCAATGTTGGGAGCCAGGAGTTGTGGGTGGTGGGGATGAAAGAGGTCTGGGGCGCGAGCCAGCCAAGCTACCGGGCATGGTACTGGGAGATTCAGACCGGGTTGGACGCGCTGATCCCGTATTGCGTGAGCAAAGGAAGTATCACTTTGATTGACGAGAACGGCCAGGAGTTGGAATATTTGCCGGAGAGCACGGAGGCGGAGCAGCATTACTTTTACGTGAAGATGGAGACCCCGATTAATCGGTTGCAGATTCCGCCGAGGCCGGTGACCTCAAACATCGAAGGCCAGCTTTTGAGCTATGACGCGGAGGGGAATGTATTGGACTCGCTGACCGTGAATCTGGTCTATGGCAATTATAGTTCGTCCTACCATCGTTCTGGAAAAATTGAGGTGATCTATGGTCTCAGCGACAGTCCTTGGGTTTTGGATGCCTTGACGATTGATGGTCAGCAAGGTGGAATAGTGGTGGCCACGGCAAAGGGTGGAGGAAGTTTTGGACTGGCCATTGGCTTAGGAATTACGGTGGGAGCGGTCAGTTTTAACTGGAATGACTCGGACGATTCAGATGACGCGATCACGGTCAAGGATCGCAATTTAGCGGTGATTCAAGCGCCGGAATGGTCGCCGGGCGCGGGCGTTAATTATCCGGTGGCCTATCTTCGGGGAGTGAGTCCGGTCATCAAGGCTCACCTTTTTGCAAATCCGAATGATTTTTCTGGAACTATCCCGATGTGGGTGCAATCGCAAAAATGCAATGTCTATAGCCGGGAAAGCTGTTTCCCTTACTTCGAGGAAATCCCGGTCAGTTTTTCCGGGGGAGAGGCAGAAGCCTATTTTTCGACGACGGCGACGTTCCCTGCGGACAAGATACTGGCGTTTGAGGATGGCCTCGGTTTCCGGATTAACCCGGAGGGTTTAGGTCCGTATGCTATGGCCGCCTTATTCCCGAAGTTTACCGGCCCGCATAGTATTTCTGTTATTTACGATGTTCCTCAGCCGCCCAATGATGCCGGCCCCGTTGCCGAGGTAGTGGAGGCCGGAGCGAAAATGGCGGTCTGGTGGCAGACTAGATATTGGGATATGCCAATGCTAGGAGATCCAGCCTATATTGCTAATTTTGTTTCTGCCTGTGTTGCCAGATCATGTTGGAATAATTCGCAATTTGCAATGGCCTATCGGTCGTTTCCGTGGAAAGCGAATTTGGAATATTATGGAGGTCAAGTTCCCTATACATCCTGGTCACCGAGAGCTGATAATCTTACTTTTTATTTGACTAGGCTATTAAAAGAACTTTCAGATCCGGCCCAAAAAACATCGCGATTGGATTGTCAGGCTTTTTCAAACCTTAATGTCAATCTTATTACTTCTCTCGGGATTCCTATGAACTCATATGCCTTGTATCATCCAAATTGGGTACCTAATCTCGGTCCCCTTATCCAAACTTATCCTTTGCTTGCCGCGACTAAATCGTTTTGGGAACATTATATTAATCCCTGGGATTTGATTTATTGTGATTCTGGATATGAAGCAGATTATCCATCTTTCCCAAATCTATACGATGCGGCTTCATGGCAGTTTCATATGTATCCCTTACTTGATTTGCCGATGAACCCGGTCTATGACTCGGCCAGCATTCAGGTGAGAGGAAGTGGTGATGACTATTTTTGCCCACGGGGTTTATGGCATTCATCATATAAATCCGATACTTTCGAGACCTCAACCTTGGCTGGTAATACCGTGCTGACGATCACCAACAGCAATGCTCCATAATTTTTAGCCACGAAAGGAGACGAAAATGAACACATTGAAAGTTATTCTTTTAATTCTGATAGCTTCAAGCTATTCATGCGATGAAAAGGTTTCGCAAATTCAAACTCTTCCAACTGATGAGTATTATCAAATAAAAGAAAAGGAATATGCTGATTTCAAAAATAGATTTGGGGATCCTTTCAAATATGCCCCAGATGATATTCCAAAAGAAACAAAGCATCCAATAAATACGCCACAGAAGTTAATAAAATGCCTCGAAATTAATATGCCGGATCTTCCTGGAATCTCCGGAACTTTGACTCGTCGCTATTTTGATACAGGCGCGCATTCATTCTATGCTGGCTATAGAACAAAAATCAGCGATCACATAGATTCTGGCACTCAAATCGATATTACTATTTATCAAAATTATGAACAAGCCAGAAGATTTTCTTTTTATGCTTTTACACATATTCCTCAACCTTCGTTATATAAGCCAGATAAGGAGAATAAGTTGGGAGATTATAGCTGGAGCACTGAAAAACGCGAGAATAGTCCTTCCTTTGATTCTAAAATACTATTTGCCAATCTTGATATTCATATTAGTTATAGCGAGTGGGCCGAAACCCCTTCTAAGGATTTTAAGTTCCCAGTAGATGCTTCGAAGCGCAAAGAAGAAGTCTGTGGACCAATTATAAAACTTATCCAAGATTGTCAATAGTCATCCATAGTTGCGGTTCGCTTGGAGAGCCTGGGCTTGGCCAAGGCCGAATGGTTTTATGGAACCAGGCCGGATGGGGCCGGTTCGGATGACCTCGGCCCCTTCTCCCAGTCACTGACCATCAGCGCTCTCGGAGAGAGCGAAACCGTCTCCACCTCGATCTCGGATGAAGTGATGGATATTGCGCCCGCCCAATTCGATATTCGACCCCAACTCTTGAGCTACTATCCGAGCTGGGGCGCGGATGCCGGCCAAGTGATTTCCGATCCCTTTGTGGCCTACCTCTACTACCGCCATAATCAGGACGAGATTATTCCCGGCGAACTCCTGCCCCTGGAGCGGGTCAACCCGCAAGGCGGCTCCACGATTGCGGCGAACTTCGCGGTGCGCTATGCTGTCTATCGGGGGGAAGGGACCGTGGCGGGTTATCCCTGGCAATCCCCCCAGGACGGAGCCACCCTTGACGTCTGGATCGCCAATGAAGCCGATGGCCGGAGCGAGGCCTGGTGGCGGCTAGGATGTTTGAGCGGAGACACCCAGGAGCTGTGGGTAGTTGGGATCAAGGAGGTGTGGGGAGCGAGCGAGCGGAGCGCGCGGAGCTGGTATTTGCCGATCCGAGAGCCGCTGCCGCAATATTGCGTGGGGCAGGGGAGTATTTCGATTGTTGACGACAACGGTGAGGAGTTGCAGCGCTTAGAAATTGCCCTAGAGAGCAACTCTTATGGGACCTCGGACCTGGCACTGGCCATGGTGGTGCTGACGCTGGCAGTGATTGGGTATGGTGCGTATAAAGTTTAGAGTGTAGGCCTCAAAGCCGTTTTCGGATTAAAGATTGAAAACAGACTGGCCGAGCCTAGGCTGGCCGTCAAATCTGCCACTTGCGCTCTTCAAAGGCGCGAAAATGAACTTTCGCTACCCTACCTAGGCCGCAGCACTCAGCCTAGGCCGTCCAAGGTGGTCCTATAAGCAATAAAGTAAAAAGACTTAACCTAGGCCACAAAAATCAATCCAGGGCCGTGCTAGGCGGTCTGGGAGCTATTTCAGAACTTAGCCCGGCCCAAGGCCGAGGCGCTGCAAAAAGATAGACCCCAATAGCCCCGGTTGGGAAGCTTGTCAAACCTCAATAGAGCGCTCACGTTAGGTTTTAGGGAAACCAAGGGGGCATGGGGCTGATCGAGCGCACTTGGCCACCACGAATACGGCCACTAATAAGTAGATTTTCTTCTTGGGATGAGCTAAAATTTAGCTAGTCAGGTTGAACCAGGGCGGGAAGCGCACTTGAAAAGCGGAATCCGCACCGCCCGCCCCAGGTCAAATCCTTATGAAGAATCCAACCATGAGAGGAGATGGCTGTGACCCGCAAGAAAAAACCCTCTTCAGCTAAGGGTGAGGAAGGGCACCCTTCCGAGGCTGTTCCCCCAAAGATACTCCCTCCCAAAATTAAGGAGACTCCTGGTTCTCTTCCTAGAAAAAGGGAATTGGATTACTCGATGATTGAGCGGGATCCAGATTATAAAACTTTCCGCATAATCGCCGAGCGAGAAGCGGAGTTAGCAAAGCTCTCTTGGGAGCAGAGATTAGCAGATGAAATTCTAATTGGAGGCCGCTTAGTTTCAGAATGGTTTGAGGATATGAAATATGGTATCAATAAATGCTTCAATGAAGATGGTTTGAATTTTCCAGGCAATTTTAAGAGGATTGTTCAAGCTTTATTTGAAAAGAATTGCAGCATGGAGGTGAAAAAGGACATTTTTGAGGAAACTGACCGCTATCTTGAAAATCTTGAGTTTGAAGATGATGAAGACCCACGATATAAGATGAGGGATACGGAAAGAGCGGCTTTGATTAAGGCATGGAAAAGTGCGAGCAAGTCGGCTGAAGCCCACGACGCGAACGGAGCGGAAATCGAGGGCGGAGCTGGGGACACTTCGGCCTACATTTTCCGGCGCGAAAGTGAAGCCTCTTGGCAGTTCAAGTTCAAAGATGAAGGCCCCAAGACCATCCCGTACCGCAAAGGATTTGAGTATATTCGGGAACTACTACAACGGCCCCGCGAAGAGATCGGAGTCGGGAAGCTGGCAAAGACCGGAATCCGAGATAGCACCCTGTCCGAGGATGACCAACTGGCCGGAATCCGGGAGCAGAACCTGGCCGAACATGATGACCTTGCGACCGGGGATAGAGAAACGCTTCGCGCACTGGCCGATAAAAAGCGGAGCGCAGTAACAAAGGCCATAGAGAGAGCCTTTTCTACTTTGAAAAGATACGGGATGCCGCTTCTGGCCGATCACCTGGACGCTACCATCAAAAAGGGATTCACGCCCTGCTATAATCCTGAAACCCTCCTGCCCTGGAAGGTGGATTAAGCCCACCCTTAAAATTTTTTTCAACTTTTTTTTCAAAAAAACATCCCGGACGCGTGGTGTCCTGAATGGGACAGTAAAAGTCCCGCTTCCTAAATAGGAGGCGATAAGGACAATGCCGTTTATAACACTTCAGGAGGCTGCCCGGATTACCGGGCTTTCACCTTCTACCATTAGGAATAGGAAGTTGCGAACCGAACGGGATTGTCTGCCTCAACGGTCTGGCGGAGTATTTTTCTGCGGGATTTCCCGGGGACTGATTTGTGTCCACCCGGATCGTTGCTGGCGCATCCGAGAATCCGATCTTAAGGCTTGGATGGCTGCACGCGAAGTCGGAAAGCCAGGGCTCAATGTGGATGGCTAAATATTTATTGATCATTAGTCCTCCAAGTTTGTATCAGTTCATCTGATTTGAGCCTAGGCTGATTTACCCGATGCGGCTTTATGGTTATGCCTAGGTTGTTTAACCCGATGCGGTTTTATGGTTAAAAGAAGGTCCGATGAAAAGCGATTTCATAGGTCGTAATACTTTTTAATGGAGGTGAAAGACGATGAAAATGTTGACAAATTTGACAAGTGATAGGAAGACTGAAGTTGGGATGAGTGGTTCTCAGGTTTTTCCAGAAGAAGCTGTATTCCACTTGTTGCCTGATTTACTTAGAGTTCGAATATCTACCATTGTGAGTTCACACTCTGATGAGCTTCCCGACTGTATGAAACGCCGCAAACCGCGTTGCTTTTCGGCTAAGACTCGTAATGAAAGTAATTACACGGTCAAACGCTGCACCAGTTATCAAATTTGCAGCCAAGGTGAATACTATTATGTGGTCGAAATCAATCTCAATCGTTATCTCCGCCAGCTTCTTACTAGTGAATACGATTATGATGATCGGAGCTGCCCTGCTGCAGGAAACGATAACTTCATCCGCCGTAGCCTGATCCAACCAAGTCTTTGCTCTCAACTCCTCCGCCTTGGTTTGGAGGAATTGGCCAGTATTGTAAAGACAGAACAAGAGACATTTCGTAACGATATTCTGGCGATCACCGAAAAAGAAATTCCCATTGAATCCATCCGCTCGAATCTCTTTTATCTCGAACTGGCCTGGGACGTTGAGAAGCCAACGGTCATTCCCCTTATTGATGGGTTTAAAGATAGTTTTTTCAGGCACTTCTGCGACTTTGCAGAAGAACAACAGTCGCTGAAGATGGGGAGGAAGGGGCGCAGAAAAGGGGATGGCTATTTAGCGAATAATCACTCTTTTCTCAAAGCTCATCCTGTTGAAGGTGAGATTTATAAGATTTACACGAAAGCCGTTGATGTGATCCGGTTTGAGGCTACAATTGAAGGTCGGAGGCTGAAGCAATTTCTCGATCCTAATCTTGATCTGACCAACCCTTCGGCAGTGGAAAATCAGTTCAAGGTGCTTGCTCCAAAATATTATCGCCATATCACCCAAATCCAACAATGGGCTTCTTCGGTTTGTGAAATTCCCTCAATCCTGGATATATTCCTTTGCCGTTGCCACCCCAGCACCGCAAAACGGATGAAAGAGCTAATTCAACAGTTGGTTATAAACGGTTTCGTGCATAACCAAGGCTCCCGATATACCCGGGAACTTCAGAAATTGAAAAAGCTTGGCTTCATCGAATATTTTAAAAAGGGAAGATGGCGGTTGAAGCCGGAGGCGAAGAGTGCATTTCGGCCTCTCCGGGACATGCTGATGGGTGATTATGCCGGCATAAAGCCAGAGGGTGATATTAGGGGCGGATAAGCACTATCAGAGAGGCAAAAACCTAGGCAGTTGGGCATAGCTTTTTCGTGCAGAAGAAAAGCATCGAAAATTTAATCTTTGGAAGAAACCATGTATCGAAAAATACAAACGTCAGAAAGACACTGGCAAGCGCGAGGCGAAGCGGAAGGACCGAGGACGGCGACCGGGGAACCGGGCCGGAGCGACCTGGGCGAGGGGGTCTTGCCCGGAGTGGTGGCCGAACTGGGAGAGCTGGGGCCGGGCGCGGTGATAACCGAAGCGGGCTTGGCCCGGATGTTTGGGCGGCATCCTGCCAGCATCAAGCGGGCCGTTTCGCGCGGGGAGCTTCCCAGGCCGTGCAAGCTCCTGGGCGCTCCGACCTGGACGGCGGGGGCGATAGTCAAGCACCTGGAGGCGCGCTTGGCCCAGGTCCAGGTCGAAGCCGAAAAGCTGGCCGCGAAAGTGCAAAAATTGAGGCCGTGATTTTTTACTTGACAAATAAGCGGCTCAATAGTATAATGGGTTCAAGATGAAACAGCAGGCGAAAATGGGCAGGCCGCCGAAAGACCTGGCGGACAAGTGGAGCAAGCGGATCACACTTCGCTTTCGCCCCGGTGAGTTTGCGCGGCTGAAAGACGCGGCGCGGCAGTCGGGGAAGCGGTTTACCACCTACCTTCACGACCGCTTGATGGGAGAGGAGAAATAGTCATGGCCGGAGCGAGGAAAAGGCCGAACCCTGGCGGCAAGTTTCAAGCCTGGTTTGTGGACGCGGCGGGCAAGCGGCAGTTTTTCACCGGAACCCATGACCGGCGCGAAACCCTGGCAATGGCGCGCAAGCTGGAAGATGAACACAAGCAGGTCCGGCTCGGATACCGCGAGCCGCCCAAGAGCGCGAGCAAGCACGCGGCCCGGCTCTACTCCGAAGCGGTGGGGGAATACGTCTCTTGGGGTTTGAGTTGCGGCGGGCGCGGGGGTCGGGGATGGGCCAAGATGCACGCCCGGCAAAAGCAGAAAAACCTTGAATGGTGGGCGGAACACCTGGGCCTCGCAAGCTTGGGCGACCTGCCCGGTATCCTTCCGAGGGCGGAAGCGGCTCTCCGCGAGTTACAGGGGCGGGGTTTATCCGGCAAGAGCATCATGGACAGGGTGGAGAGCATTAAGAGCTTTTGCCGATGGGCGGAGCGGCGGGGTTTCCTGGATCACGACCCAACCAAGGGATTGACCCGGTTTGATACCACGCCTACCCGGATTTATCGGGCCTTGACCCGCGAGGAGTTGGCAAAGCTCCTGGCCGCCGTGCCAGAGGAACGGCAATTGATCTACACCCTGGCCGTTGCCACGGGCCTTCGCCGCTCGGAGTTGAAGACCCTGAAGGTTTCCGACTTGAACCTGGACATGCAAGCCTTGAACCTTCGGGCGGAGATCACGAAAAACAAGAAATCCGGCTTGCAACCGCTTTCGCCCTGGCTCCTGGATTGGCTTCTGGCCGCAACTCAGGGGAGCGACCCGGATGCGCCCCTGCTGGCCGGATTCCCCGGCAATCCGACCGAGACATTTTACAAGGACTTAAAGGCGGCCGGCATTCCCCGTTTCGTAGTGGGGGAAGGATCGGCTACGCTTCACTCGCTTCGCTCCACGTTTGCCACGCTCTTGATCGAGGAAGGGGCGGACATAAAGACGGCTCAAACCCTCATGCGCCATTCAACCCCGACCCTTACCCTGAATCGCTATGTTAAAGCGCGGCGGGAGCGGCTGGTTGACGCGGCGGCGAAGGTGGGAGAAATCGCCCGCGAGGCGGTTGAATCAGGGGAATTTTGTGCTACCAGCGTGCTACCGAAAACGGCGTTTGCTGTAAGCGGCTATCCCGTAAGGGGAATTTTGGAGGGCGATACTGGATTCGAACCAGCGACACCCGGCTCCGGAGGCCGGTGCTCTATCCACTGAGCTAATCGCCCTCTGCGCAGCACGCAAACTTATGCTAACCCGCGGCTCTCCGCCTGTCAAGCAGCCGCAGAGCACGGCCATTGCCTTTTCCGGCCGGAGCGGAGATAATAAACTTAAACCATGCCCCGGCGATTCCTCCTTAGTTTTGTCTGCGCCTTACTCCTCTGCTCCTGTCACCGACAGCCCCGGCCCACCTTCGAGGACTGGGTCCGCTCTTTTCCGTCCGCCGAGCCGATGGCGCTCTTCGATCACGCCGGCAACCCGGCGCTGCGCAAGCGGGTGACCCTGGCCGATGAAACCCGCGACGCCTTTGTCCTCTTTCCGGGCGAAGAGCTGGTGGATAAAAAATCCGTCGCTCCCGGCAGCCGCTTGATCCTGGCGGTGGCCGAGCTCCGCCGGATCACCAAAGCGATTCGACCCCCTTCCAAACTGACGTTGTCCCTAACCAGCGCCTCGGCCACTCGCTCATTCTCTTTGGATCCCAATCGCCTCGCTTGGCAAGAGCGCGAATTTTCGCTCGATGATTTTGCCGGACAGAACGTCACTTTTCGAATTCAACTTGAACTCCTGGCCACGCCCGAATCCGGCCGGCCCAGCTTCGCGTTGGTGATCGCCAACCCGACGCTCGCCGAACCGCGGCCCGAGGACCGGCTCAACCTGATCCTGCTTAATATTGATACGCTGCGGCCCAGCCACCTCGGCCGGTTCGGCTATCCGCGCGACACCAGCCCCTTCCTCGATCGCTTCGCCCAGGAATGCGTGCTCTTCGAGCAAGCCGAAAGCCAGGCCTCCTGGACGCCACCCTCGGTGGGCACGCTCTTCACCTCGCTCTATCCTCCCCAGCACGGCTCGCTGGGCAAAGACCGCATCCCGCTGCCGGAAGCCAACCTCACCCTGGCCGAAATCCTGCGGCAGGCCGGCTGGCGCACCGCCGCCTTTTCCGCTTCTCCTTTCATCACCCCGGACTATGGATTCGGCCAGGGCTTCGAAGTCTTCGGATTTGAAAAGATCGAGCATGCGCCCGCGCTTAACGCCCGGGTGCTCCCCTGGCTGGAAGAGCACGGGAGCGAACCCTTCTTCCTTTATATTATGTATTTCGACCCTCACCATCACTACCAGCCCTTGCCGCCCTTTGACCGCAAGTTTCAAAACGGGCCGGACGGGAAGCCGCTCTGGAACCCGGAGCGCTTCCGCGACCATCCGCCGCGGGTGATGAAGCTGGACCAGCGGGTGGACCGGGAAACCTTCGAATACCTGCGCTCGGAGTATGACGGGGAGATCGGCGTGGTGGATCAGGCGCTGGAAGAGCTGATCGAGAAATTGCGCGAGACGGGCCGGCTCGATCATTCGGTGCTGGTGATCACCTCGGACCATGGCGAGGAGTTTTTGGACCACGGCCGTTTCGGCCACGGCCGCACCCTTTATGAGGAAGTGCTGCGGGTGCTCCTGCTCGTGCGCACGCCTTCCCTTCCCCGGCCCGGGCTGCGCGTCCCGCGGCTCGTGCGCGTGCTCGACATCATGCCCACCGCGCTCGACTTGCTCGGGGTCCCGGCTCCGGCCAATCTGGAAGGCAAGAGCCTGGTCCCTTGGCTCAAGGATGCGAATGCCGAGGGAGACCGTGAGGCGTTCGCCTCCATGCAACACATGTTCGAAGCCGGCCGCACGGCCCGCTCGCTCCGCCAGGGCGGGCGCAAGCTCATCCTCACCACCAACCCGGACGCGGTCGAGTTGTATGACCTGGACCAGGACCCGGGTGAAACTCATAACCTGGCTCCGGCCGCGCCGGAGGTAGTCCGAGAACTCACCGCCCGCGTCACCGCCCTTGAGCACCAGATGCAAGGCAGCGCGGTCGGCACGCCGCTCAACCCCCCGGACGCCGAGACCCTCAAGCTCCTCCAATCGCTCGGCTACCTGGATTAGTCGCGTTTCTTTTCAAGCTTCGTTGCGGGACTGCGCCAGCAAGGACTCGGCGCGGCGAAGGTCTGCGGGCGTGTTGATGTTGAAAAAGGCGAGCCCGGCCGGATCAAAGCGCTTCAGTTCCTCGGACTCCAGGTAGCGGACCCGGAGGCGAGGGTAGGCCGGGAGGATTTGCATCACGCCGGCGCGGATCTGGTCCTCGAAGACCGGCAGGCAGGCGGGAGCGTAAACGGCGTGGAGCGGCTCGAAGAATTTTCCGGGCCGGGGCACCACTGCGTCCCAGCCGGGGGCGAGGGCGATCAGGTGGCGGAGCAGCTCTAAGTTGAGGAAGGGCATGTCCACCGCCAGGGCGAGCACGCTCTCGCCCGCGGCGCGCAAGCCGGAGGCCAGGCCGATGATCGCGCCGCGGCCGGGGTAAGCATCGGGAACCACTTCCACCCCGGGAAGGACGAGCGAGGTTCCGGCTGCCACCGAGACCAGGAGGCGGTCGCAGAGGGGGCGCACCTGGCGGAGCGTCCGGGCAAGCAGGGTTTCGCCTTGGAGGATGAGCTCGGCTTTGCGCCGGCCCATGCGACGGCTTTGGCCCCCGGCCAGGATCAATCCCTTCATCGTTGCCGGTCAATCTAACATCGAAAGCACGGCGGCTCAAGCGCGGCGCTTGCCTTGCCACCCCTCACTTCTTGCCTGCACCGCGTATTTTCGGCCTGGGTAGGGGCGCAATTCATTGCGCCCACATCTCGACGAGGGCGCGATCAATCGCGCCCCTACCCCTTGCTTCCCGAAAAAATGAGGGGTGGCAAGCGGCGCTTGCAAGGCCCGGTCAGACGTGCTATGGAAAAAGTCAAAACCATCTTTAAGGAGGATGGACCATGCCCGAGTTAAACAAGGCGGCGATCGGCAAGGAGTATCCGCCGATGGAACTGACCATTGACGGCAAGATGAGCAAGTATTACGCGCTGGCCACCAACGACCCCAACCCCTGGTATATTGACGAGACCCGGCCGGGCGGGATCATCTGCCCCCCGTTGTATGCGGTCTTTTACGCGGGCGGGGCCAACGCCGGCGTGTTCATGGACAAAGACATCGGGCCGCCGGGCTTTTATTCGTTCTTGGTGCACGGGGAGCAGGACATCGTCTGGCACCGGCCGGTCAAGCCGGGAGAGACGGTCGTCTCCTCGGGCAAGGTCGCGGACGTGGTGGACAAGGGCACCGGCGAGCTCTTGATCGTGGAAGCGAACAGCAAGCTCAAGAGCACGGGCGAGCTGGCGGCGACCCTGTGCTTCGGCTTTTTCGTGCGGGGCTACGGCAAGCTCCAGAAGGTGGAGAAGAAAGAAGTGGACACGGGTTTAAAACCCGAGGCACGAAAGATCGTGATCTCGGAAAAGATGCACGTGCTTCCCGGGCAGAGCTACATTTACGCCGAGCCGTCCGGCGACCACAACCCCATCCACAAGGACAACGAGTTCGCCAAGAAAGTCGGACTGGGCGGGATTATCCTGCAAGGGCTCTGCAGCATGGCTTTTGTCCAGAAGGCGGTGGTGGACACGGTCTGCGCCGGCGATCCGACCCGGCTGAAACGGCTGGCGGTGCGTTTTTCCAAGCCGGTGCGGCCGGGCGATGACCTCTTGACCGAAGGCTGGGAAACCGGGAAAGCCCCGGGCAAGACCATTTACGGCCTGGAGACCAAGAACCAAGCCGGCGAGCCGGTGATCAAGAACGCGGTGGCCGAGGTGTCCTAGTGCGGCAGGAGGAATCGCTCCGCTGCCGGCGCTGCGGCCGCTGTTGCCAGCAGGCTTTTATCCGCTACGTGGAGGAGGAAGATCTGGCCCGCTGGCAACGGGAGAAGCGCCAGGGCTTGCTGGACGTGGTGCAGGGGGAAGCAGCCGGCAGCCAGGCGGGCCGGCCGCCGGCGGCCTGCCGGTTCCTGTCCCTGGAGAGCGAGGGCCGCTTTGCTTGCTCGATCTACGAGGCCCGGCCCCGGATCTGCCAGGGGTTTCAGCCGGGGCAGGCGAAAATTTGTTCGCAACATCCGATCCATCAAATCGAACCGGCTCGGGGCTGAAAAAGCCCGGGCCGGAGCTTGGAACTCCGGCCCGCTTCTTGGCTCGGACTGAGCCGGCTTTGCCGGCCGGCTACTCCTCCAGGATAAAGGTGATGTCCACCTCCACCACGTATTCCTTGATCTGACCTTGCTGCACCCGCGCCTTCTGGGTCAGGACGTCCATCTGGGTAATTCCCCGCAGCGTCTTGTTCGCCCGATTCAAGCCTTCCTCCAACGCGTCCTGAAAACTGATGGGCGAAGAGCCCTTCACCCGCGTCACCCGTTCCACCGGCATCGCTTTCCTCCTATCCACCCGACTCCGGGAGCAAAAACCTGAAGCCCATGCTAGCACCGGAAAACCGCGAGAGCAAGGAGGCCACGCCCGCCCAGCCTTGACACCGGGCAGGGATGGCATTAAAATGATTTCCACCGTGGGGCTGTAGCTCAGCTGGGAGAGCGCGTGAATGGCATTCACGAGGCCAGGAGTTCGATCCTCCTCAGCTCCACCATTCGACTCAAAAGGGAAATCCTTGGGATTTCCCTTTTTCGCTCATGGCAGGCCATCAGGACTGACATGAGCGAGAAGCGGCGAATGGTGTCCTGAGCGAACGGAGTGAGTCGAAGGGCAAATTTCTATGTCGTATTATGTTTACATCCTGCGCTGTTCGGACAACAGCTTTTACGTCGGCTCATCGAAAGACGTTGACGAGAGGGTAAAGGCACATAACAAGGGTGTTGGTCCAGATTATACCAGGAACCGGCGGCCCGTCCTCCAGGTGTATTCAGAGGAATGTGAAAGTAAAACTGCTGCAGTCAACAGGGAGCGCCAGATAAAGAAGTGGACTCGAGCGAAGAAGGAAGCCCTTATAGCAGGTAACGTTGAAAAGCTAAGGCAGTTGAGCAAAAGAAGGTAATTCAGAATTTCCACCACCAATAGATTCACTAAGGAAATTCTCCAAGAGGATTTCCTCTTTTATTCAGGGCCGACCATCCTTCCGCTTTCTTCTCCGCGTTTTTTCCCCGAGCGGGGATTTGCATTCGCCGGCGCAGTTATCCTACAATGGGCGGAAAGGCGCGGGCCGGCGGGCAGGCGTTCGCGGCCCGTGCCCATCCGACCTCGGCGAATAGAATCTGTCCTGACCAAGGAGTGTGTCATGAAACGAGCGATCACCTGGGCCATGCTGGCGCTAAGTTTGGCTTTCGTTGCGGGCTGTAAGCAGGAAGCCCCGCCGGCGCCTGCACCCTCGGAATCTTTAGGGGCGCCGGTGCCCTCACCGGCGCAGCCCGTGCCGGCCGGCAAGAAGCTGGTCTTTGCGGTCATCCCCAAGGCGCTCTCCATCCCGGTGTTTGACTACGCCCGGATCGGGGCGGAGCGCAAGGCCAAGGAGCTGGGCAACGTGGAGATCAAGTGGTATGCCCCGCAGGTGGCGGACGTGCTCAAGCAGAAAGAGGTGTTGGAGAGCTTCATCGCCCAGAAGGTGGACGGGATCGCCATCTCCTGCCTGAACGGCGACTACCTGACCGAGACCATTGACAAGGCGGTGGACGCAGGCATCCCGGTGGTGACCTGGGACTCGGACGCGCCCCAGAGCAAGCGTATCGCTTTTTACGGGGTCAACGACTACCAGACCGGGGTGATCATGGGCGAGGAAACCGCCAAGCTTTTGGGGGGCAAGGGCAAGGTGGCCATCCAGACCGCGTTCGGCGCGGACAACCACATGCAGCGGCTGAAAGGGCTTAAGGATACCCTGGCCCAAAGCCCGGGCATCAAGATCATCGAGACCTTTGACAACAAGGACGACTACATGATCGCCAGCCAGATCGTGGCCAGCTCCACCCAGCGCTACCCCGACCTGGCCGCCTGGATCTCCACCGGCGGCTGGCTCTGCTTCTCCACCAGCATCCTCGACCCGGTGGACCCGATGAAGACCAAGGTGATCAGCTTTGACACCATCCCGCCCGCGCCGCTGGTGATGAAAGCCGGCAAGATCCAGCTCATGCTCGGGCAGAAATACTTCGGCTGGGGCTCGCAGCCGGTCCAGATCCTGTATGACTACGTGACCAAAGGCAAGAAACCCGAGAACCCCATCGTGGACTCCGGGGTGGACGTGGTCACCCCGGCCAATGTGGACGACTACGTGGCCAAGTGGGACAAGCTGATGAAGGGGGAGATCACCCAATAGAAATTTTAGATTTTGGATTTGGGATTTTGGATTGGGGATAAAGCTTGCCGCTTAACTCCAAGGGGTGAAGTTTTCAGGGTAGGGGCACGGTCCCGCGTTTTGCGGGATGCCCCTACTTTTATGCAAGCCGATGAAGAAAAAAGCGCCGGGAAAAACTTTTGAGCAATTGGTCGAGGTGATCCGCCGGCTGCGGGCGCCGGACGGCTGTCCCTGGGATCGGGCGCAAAGCCCGGAGACGCTCAAGCCCTACGTGATCGAGGAAGCTTACGAGGTGGTGGAGGCCATCGAGCAAAAGGACCCGGCCGCGGTCTGCGAGGAGTTGGGCGACTTGCTCTTGCAAATCGTGCTCCAGGCCCAGATTTATTCCGAGACAAATGCCTTCACCATCGCCGACGTGATCGAGGCCATCACCGCCAAGATGCTCGAGCGCCACCCGCACGTGTTCGGCGACGCCAAGGCCGACACGCCCGAAGAGGTCCGCCAGAACTGGGTGCGGATCAAACAGGAGACCAAGGGTGAGAAAAGCTCGGCGCTGGGTGACGTGCCCCGCTCGCTCCCGGCTTTGCTTCGCGCCCGCCGGCTGACCGAGAACGCGGCCCAGGTGGGCTTTGACTGGAGCCGGACCGAAGAGGTGGTCGAGAAGGTGAAGGAGGAGTGGCGGGAGCTGGAAAAAGCCACAGCTTCCGGCGACCAGAAAAAAATCGTCCACGAATTCGGCGACCTGCTCTTCGCCCTCGTCAACCTCGCCCGCTTCCTGAAAATCAACCCGGACGAGGCCCTCCGCCAAACCCTTGACCGCTTCACCGCCCGCTTCCGCTTCATCGAGGCCTCCGCCCAGGCCGCGGGCAAGAGCCTGGAAGAGATGAGCCTGGACGAGATGGAAAGCTATTGGCAGGAAGCCAAGAAAAGAGGGCTTTAGGCGTCAGGCTTTGGGCTTTAGACTTGAAGGGGGACAGGAATTCCTGCCCGTCATCCGCCAAAAACTGCACCATCTTTACATATATAGAGGGACAGAAGAATGGAGATTATGATTTTGAAAATGCGGTTAGCGATTATGGTCATAACCTTTTGTAATATAATGCTTTTAGCTGGATATGGCGAAGCTTTATTTTTAAGGGTTGCGGGCGAGGGCACCCGCAACATAAGTTTCGGAAAGTATTGCAATTTTTTTAAAGAAATTTTCTCTAAAGGTCGTCTTGAGTGCGGTCTCGAAATGAGTGCCAAATTTGGCCCTCATAACGACCCGCCCCCTGTCCGAATCGTCCTTACCACGACACCATTCTTCCTTATCCAGACGCCTTTCGCACTTACTACGACATGATTCTTCCTTACCACGACACCATTCGCACTTACCAGAGCATGAACTTTTCCGCTCCTAACTTAACATGGGGTCAGGCCCCAAAACTTAACATTGAAGATGATCTGCAGATTTCGCCAATTACGCAGATTTTCAGAAAAACTCAAACTTATCCATCTGGCCGGGGGACAGGCCTTCCTGCCGGTCAACCACTTGAATCACTTTGCACCGTGCACCTTCCACCGTGCACTTTATCCCTCCCGCAATGCCTCCCAACCCATTGATTTTAGGGGCCTTTTGAAATTACCACTTGACAAAATAAATTTCTTGTCGTAGAATTTGCTAAAGATTAGGATATTCAAAAAGCCGAGGATCTGAAAAAAGGCTCAATACAAGAATATAATCAGGGGAATTAATTATGGTGTCCTTCGAACTGAAAGGCTATCAATGAAATTTTTATACTGGAATCTCAATAAAAAATCCTTGTATAATTTAATTTATCAAATTGCTAATCAACATGATATCGATGTAATGCTATTCTCAGAAATGGATTTTGATCTTCCGAAGCTACTACAAGCTTTGAACCCTGGTGAATCCGGTATTTATAGATATATTTCAAGGCCATTTGAAGATCCAATCATTATATCTAGACTTGGTGATGAATTTTTTACTATGCATTTTGATACATCAGGCATATCAGTTTTTCAATTGAATCCAATTATAGTTCCTGATATTTTGATTGTAGTGGTTCATTTAAAAAGCAAGCTATATTTAAAAACCGAAGACCAACCATTTTATTGTCAAGAATTAGCTAGCATAATAGAAGAATATGAAACTAAAATTGGCCATAAAAGGACAGTTGTTGTAGGTGATTTTAATATGAATCCATTTGAACAAGGTATTATTGTATCAAATGGTTTGCATGCAATCATGGATAGGTCCATTGCTCTTAAGGAATCTAGAAAAGTTTCAGGAAAAGATTACTATTTTTTTTATAATCCTATGTGGAGACATTTTGGCGATTATCCGGAAGGTGCTAAAGGAACATATTATTATAATTCTTCTAATCCAGTTAATTATTATTGGAATATTTTTGATCAAGTTTTAATAAGACCACAATTGATTAAATATTTTGTTGATTCTGATCTTCAAATATTAACAAAGGCAGGTGATATTAAACTTTTAAGCCCTGCGGGATTGCCAGATAAGATAAATGCATCAGATCATTTACCCATAATATTTAACCTTAATCTTATTTCAGGAGGAGAATAATGAGCCAAGAAAATCTGTGGGGAGAATTACCGGATGCACAATCATTGGTTTTGCCGCAAAACATCTTGAAACAACAAGCTTCATTTCTTGGGAAAATGACAGGGAATTTAATAGAGGCAAAAGTTACGAAAAGCATTGTCCCATCAAGAGCATTTTCATATGCTTTAGAGATATTTTCATCTGCTCTTGCGGGATATTCAATAAGAATTCTACAAATAGATTATGATATTACTATATATCCTCTCGAATTACATGATATGGTGAATCAAAAGAAATATGGAGTAGGTGATGAGAAAGAACTGTTTCATGGTTTAAAGGTGATATTGCAGTCTGAAAATGTGAAAAAAGTATTATCTTCAGTGCTTGCACATGCGAAAGCAAAATAAGGTAATATATAAAGAAGAATTGAAGAAATGGGGCCAGGTCAATACTAGGAATTCGGGGAACACCATACATTTTTTAAGAGCCTCAGTGCCCTCTGTGGTCTCTGTGTTAAAAAAATTTCCTTAATCTGCGTAATCGGTGTAATCTGTGGATGATTTTTCCTGAGGTTTCCTTGTGCCTTCCTGCCTTTGTGGTGAAATCTTTTTCTTGTCCTCGCCTACGGCTCGGACTCCAACCCTAAATCGGCAATCATTTTCAAATCCTCTTCCACCGGCCTCCCTTTGGTAGTGAGGTAGTTGCCGATCATCATCCCGTCGGCGCCGGCGGCGAAGATCCAGGACTGGAAGTCGCGCAGGTTCATGTGCCGGCCGCCGCAGATTTGGAGGCGGGTCTGGGGGAGCATGAGGCGGAAGAGGGCGATGATTTTGAGGCATTCGAGGGGGGTAAGCCGAGGAACATTTTCCAGGGGGGTGCCGGGGATGGGGTTCAGGAAGTTGAGCGGCACCGAGTTGACTTGCAGGTCGCGCAGGGTCTCGGCCAGTTCGGCGCGCTCTGCCCAGCTCTCGCCCAGGCCGAAGATGCCGCCGCAGCAGACCTCCAGGCCCAGCGCTTTAGCCCGCTTCACCACCGCCACGTCTTCCTCCCAGGGATGGGTGGTGCAGACCCGGTCCCAGTAGCTCTTCGCGCATTCGAGGTTGTGGTGAAACTTGTTCAGGCCCGCGGCCTTGAGCCGGGCCAAGATCCGCTCGTCCACAATCCCCAGCGACGCGCAGGTCAAAAGCCTGGTCTCGTCCCGGATGGCGAGGATGGCCCGGCACACCGCCTCGATCTCGGCTTCTTTCTTGAGTCCTTTGCCCGAGGTGACAATGGAAAATTCCCGCGCGCCCCAGGGCTTCACCTGCCTGGCTTCTGCCAAGATTTCTTCCGGCGTCTTGAGCGGATACTCGTCCACCCCGGTGGGCCAGGCCGCGGACTGGGCGCAGAAGCGGCAGTCCTCCGCGCAGCGGCCGGACTTGGCATTGACGATCGAGCAGAGCCGCACCGAGTTGCCGAAACGTTTTTCGCGCAGCGCCTGAGTGACCGGGAGCAGGCGCAGGAACTGGCCAAAGTCGAGGTCGGCGACAAGCAGGGCTTCGGTCGGGGCGAGCGGCCGGCCGTCTTGGGCAGCGGCAATAAGTCGGGAAAGCGGATCGAGAGACATGGTCAAGCCGAAGCGTGGTTCTGGAGCCAGTCGCGGACTTGGGGGAAGACTTCTTCGGGCGCGCGCAGCCCGAGCACCATGGCCATGTGGTCGTATTCCTGGGCTTGGCCGTATTTGCGGCCCAACATCAGGAGCTGCTTGTCGGGCGAAGCGAAGGCCGCGAAGGCGGCGCGGCACATGCGGGGCGTGGCCATCCAGTCCTTGGCGCCGACCACGGCGAGGAAGGGAGTGGTCACGTCGCGGAGGCGCGCGAGGTAGTCAATGGAATAGTCGTCGGAGCGGAAGGTTTCATTTTCGATCCAATCGAGGAATTGCAGGAGCACGCGGTTGCAGGTATTGGCCAGGCCGTGGCAGAGGTAGCCGGCCACTACCTCTTTGGGCAGGCCGTAAGCTTCCACCGGGAGCAGGTAAGCCAGGGGCGCGGCCAAGCGGGCGAGCAGCCGAAGCGGAGTCCAGGAAAATGTCTGAAGCACGGCCCGGCTTAAGCCCCGGGCCCAGGCCGGGAGGTATCGGGAAGAAAAGGCGCCGGGCGAGCCCATGGCGACAAAGGCCCGGATGCTCTCCTGCTCCTGGGTGCCGAGGTAAGCATACATGACCATGCCGCCCATGCTGTGGCCGAGCCAGAGCACCTTGGGGCTTTGGGTCAACTGCTTGACCGTAGCGATGATCGCAGGCAGATCGTCCCGGACGTAATCGTCGAAGCACCAATCCCAGGAGAGCCGCCGGCCGTGCCTGGGCAGGGAAAGCCCGCGGCCGCGGAGCTCGACCACGAAGCAGTCAAAGCCCAGGTGGCGAAGGTAGCGGGCCAGGCTGTAGCGGTCGTTGAAGTCGAGGAAGTGGCGGTTGGAGGCGAGGCCGTGGCAGAGGATGAGCGGCTCGCGGCCGGGCGTGAGGTTGGGCGGGCGGTAGCGGTAGAGGGCGAGGCGGAAGCCGGCGTTGTTTTCGGCAAAGTGGATTTCATCGGCCGGGACCGGGAGCGGAAACAGTCGGCCGAGGAGATAGAGATAGAGGATCAGGACCAGAACCAGGAATGCGAGTGTGGTCATGGTGGTTCGATGTTATCCAAGGGAGGTTCGGCTGTCAAATGTTCATAAGAAAAAGTGCACAGTGAACAGTGGACAGTGCATAGTGCGCGGCGGAGTGCGCGGCTGAGGCTTTCGGCCGTGAGCTCCCTTCGGGTATGAGCCTCAGGGTCGAAGACAGCCGAACGGTCAGCCGCGCCCCGAAAGTCAAAATTAGCCGCGGCCCTAAAGTCAATCCTCAATCTCCGGCTAAGAAGTAGGGGCACGGCATGCCGTGCCCCTACCAGGCCACAATCACGGCTCTGCCTGAGGCACCTGGATGCTGCCGGCAACCGCCCATAAATCAAGCGGATAATTTCTTAGCCGGAGATTTGGGTCAATCCGGCGGGCTTGCGCGCGGAAAACTTTAGGGCTATGATGGGCAGTGAGAGATGGGTTCCGATCTTCCCGAATGGCTGACATTGACCAATATCTGATAAAAATGGTGGAGGCCGGCGCCTCGGACCTCCACCTGGCCTCAGGCTCACCTCCTCTCTTGCGGGTGAACGGCGAGCTCAAAGTCGTCGAGGGCGCGCCGCTCCCGCCCAAAGACCTGCACCGGATGGTGGGAGAGATCCTGGACGAGCGCCAGCGCAAGACTTTCAAAGAACGGCGGGACGTGGACTTCGCCTACCAGATTCCCGAGGTGGGTCGGTTTCGGGGGAATGCCTATGTCCATTTCCGGGGCATGGACGCGGTGTTCCGGTATATCCCGAGCCGGATTCCCAGCCTGACCGAGCTGGGCTTTCCGGTGGTGGTGGAGCAATTTGGCGCTTTTCGCCGCGGCCTGGTCCTGGTCACGGGCCCGGCCGGCTGCGGCAAGACCACCACCCAGGCGGCCCTGCTGGATCTGATCAACGAGCGGCGCCACGAGCACATCATCACCGTGGAAGATCCCATTGAGTTTGAGCACAAGGATAAAACCTGCCTGGTCAACCAGCGGGAGGTGGGCTACAACACCCGCTCCTTCTCCATCGCCTTGCGGGCGGCCTTGCGCCAGGACCCGGACATCATTTTAGTGGGAGAGATGCGGGACCTGGAGACCATCTCCATGGCGCTCACCGCTTCGGAGACCGGCCACCTGGTGATCGGGACCCTGCACACCATCAACGCGCAACATACGGTGGACCGGATCATTGACGTGTTCCCGGGCGACCAGCGGCTGCAGATCCGGGTGATGGTGGCGGAATCGCTGGTGGGAGTTATTTCCCAGCAACTGATCCCCACCCTGGACGGCAAGGGCCGGGTGGCCGCCTACGAGATCCTGGTGGGCACGGTCCCGATTACCAGCCTGATCCGGGAAGGCAAGACCTTCCAGATCCGCTCGATGATGCAGATGGGCCGCTCCAAGGGCACGATGCTGTTGGATGATTGCCTGCTCCAGCTTTTCCGGTCGAAAAAGATTTCCTTCCAGACCGGCCTCGCCTATGCCGAGGACAAGGAAGAGTTTGAGCGGCAGGCCCGGGCCGGCGTCAAGGAGAAACAGGCGCCGGCGGCGGGACGGTAAGCCATGGCCCGGATTGATTCCTTCCTCAAGCACCTGGTGGAGAACAACGGGTCGGATTTGCACCTGAGCTCCAGCACGCCCCCGCGCATCCGGATCCACGGCAAGCTGGCCCCGATCCCGGGGGTGCCAGCGCCTTCGAGCAATGCCTGCCAGGAACTCCTCTACGAGATCATGTCCGAGCAGCAGGTGCAGCGGTTCGAAGACACCCACGACCTGGACATGGCCTATTCCCTGCCGGGCGTGGGGAGGTTCCGGGTGAGCGTGTTCGAGGAGCGGCGGGGGTTGGGCGCGGTATTTCGCACCATCCCGGTCAAGATCCCAAGTTTGGAAGAGTTGAAGATGCCGGCGGTGGTGGGCCGGATCGCTTACTTCACCAAGGGCCTGGTGCTGGTGACCGGCCCCACCGGCTCGGGCAAGTCCACCACGCTGGCGACCATGATTGATATTCTCAACCAGAACGTGCCCCGGCACATCCTGACCATCGAGGACCCGATCGAGTTTGTGCACAAGGACAAGAAGAGCCACATCAGCCAGCGGGAGGTGGGGCATCATGCGGTCTCGTTCGCCTCGGCCCTGCGGGTGGCGCTGCGGGAGGACCCGGACGTGATCCTGGTGGGGGAGATGCGCGACCTGGAGACCATGACCCTGACTCTGGGCGCGGCGGAGACCGGCACCCTGGTCTTCACCACCGTGCATACCAACTCCGCCTCCAAGACCATTGACCGGATCATTGACGTGTTCCCGGCCAACGAGCAGGAGCACGCCCGCCTTTTGCTCAGCACCACGCTGCAGGCCGTAATGTCCCAGCAGCTTATGCCCACCAAGGACGGCAAGGGCCGGGTGGTGGCCACCGAGGTCATGATCGCCAACAGCGCCATCAAGAACATGATCCGGGAAGGCCGCACTTACCAGATTCCCTCGTCCATCGTCTCCGGGGCCAAGGAGGGCATGATCGCCATGGACACCTCCCTCAAGACCCTCTACCAGTCCGGCATGATCTCCGCGGAAACCGCCTACACCATGGCCGCGGACAAAGAGACTTTCGAGAAGCTGCTCGGCTCCCAGTAAGACTCCCCTGATTCCCGGTTAAGTTTTCCTTCGTCGGGGCAGGCCCCGGTGCCGGCCCGCTCCTCGCGAAGGGTCGGGGGCACCCGCCGGGGGGTGCCCCTACGCATGACCAGGAAGCGACTAATAACGAGAAAGAGGACGCGAAGCTTTTCTTAACCGGGGATCAGGGCAATGAAAATTCAATCCCTGGAGGGCCCGGAACCCTGTCCAGGCGCGACTCTGGCAGAAAGGACAGGGGCTTTGCTTGGGAAGCGGCGGCGTTGACAGTGGCTCGCCGGTTTTGCTAATATGACGATCTGGATTAAGGAGTGGGGTTTTGGCGGCCAAGATCTTGATCGTGGATGATAACCGGCTGATCCTGCAGGCGCTGGCCGACCACCTGGAGTCCCAGGGCTATGAAACCATGGTCGCCAGCAACGGCAAGGAGGCCCTGAGCCTGGTGCAGGTGGAAGTGCCGGACCTGATCATCATGGACCTGGTGATGCCGGAGATGGACGGCATCGAGGCCACCCGGCGCCTGCGCCAGGACCCCCGCTTCCGCAACCTGCCCATTGTCGCCTTCACCTCCCATGCCAACAAAGGGCACGTGGGAGAGATCTTCGACGACTACCTGATCAAACCCTTCGGCTACGACAAGGTGATTGACCTGATCCAACGCCTGCTCGGCTCCTCCCCCTAGCGCTCGGTCAACTTGTTATTGAGGGATATACGAGGCGCGTAGGGCGCGATTGGATTCGCGCCCGATTTCGCCGGAGAAACGGGCGGGTATCCAAACCCGCCCTACCCAACAACATCCCTCTATTATGGCTTGACCGAGCACTAGGGACCGCCGCCGGTATTTACGGCAGAGGAAGGGCGGTTATCCCGCGGACTGTTTTTCCAGCACGATCAAGGTGCGCGGGAACGGGACCCAGGGGACCTTGCGGTCCTTCACGCCCTCGGGCAGGTCGCCCGGCGCTGGCTTCCAATCGGCCAGGCGCCAGAACCGCGCGGTGTTGATGGTGAAGGTGTAACCAAAGGGATTGGCGAGGGTGAACTCTTCGGCCGCGGGGTTATAACCGATGAGCACCGAGTAGTGACCGACCAGGGTGCCCGGCTTGAAATAATTTTCCGTGATAAACGACGCGATCACCGGCAGCCGCGCTTGCAGAGACGTAAGCACCACCGGGTTCGCGGCCGCCGCGCCTTTGACCGCCTTGGCCAAAAGCCCGGTGCGGAACTGGGCCAGGTAATAGTTCAAGCCCTTAAGCTCCTGCCCGGTGCTGGTGCCGAGCAGCGGAAGGGTGTGCATCCGCCGCTTGAGGTCCGCCTCCGGCAGCGGGTGGCCCAGATACTCCAGCACCATCCGCGCCGCGGCCGGGCCGCAGGTATAGGGAGTCTCCTGCTGGTGGATCGGGAACCCTTCCAGCAGCACCGCGGCCGGTGCTTCGGCCCCCAGGACCCGGAGCGGGAGCCTCGGCCAGAGGAGCCCGCAAACGCCGACCCCTGCTCCCATTCCCAAACCTTGCAAAAATCTCCTTCTCTCCATGCGGTTATCTCTCAATCCCCACCCGGTCCTTCACGCCCTGGTCAAAGTAGTGCTTGACCGCCCGCATCTCGGTGACCAGGTCCGCGGCCGAGATGATGGCCTCCGTGGCCCCCCGGCCGGTCAGGACCAACTCCAGTTTTTCGGGCTTCTTCCGGATCAGGTCCAGGACCTCGGCCTCGGTCACCAGCTTGAAATCGAGCGCGCAGAGGATCTCGTCCAGCACCACGATGTCCAGCTCGGCCCGGCGGACGACCTCCTCGGCCAGGACCAGCGCCTGCCGCGCCAGCCGGAGGTCTTCCGGGTCCGGGTTCTCCTTGTGCACAAAGCTCGAACGGCCGGCCTGGGTGATGGTGACCAGCCCGCCCAGCTTGAGCACCGCCTTGAGCTCCCCGTAATCAATCTGGCCCTTCATGAACTGGACGATGTGCGAGCGAAAGCCGTGCCCGGCCGCCCGCAGGCACAGCCCCAGGGCCGCGGTGGTCTTGCCCTTGCCGGTTCCGGTATACACTTGGACATAACCGCGCGGTTGCAGCGCCATCTTCCCCCCCCCTCTTACCCGCTCACCATTTCAGTTTTTCCCGAGCCAGCGCTTTGGCCTCCGCGGCCCGGCTCTCGGACAGGCCCAGGACTTGATCCGCGCCGTCGTGCTCGGGCGCCAGCACCTCGCGGGTGTAGCGCTGGTCGAAGAGGAGCGCAATGCCGGCCGAGAGCATTTGTTCCCGCTCGCTCTGGTAGTTGATGAGCGGCCGGTTAAGGTCGAGCCAGCTTTTTTCCCGGAGCGTGCCGGCCAGGAGCCCCCACTCGATCATCATGTCCCCCGGCTTGATGTCGAAGACCGTGCTCAGGGTCTGCTCGGGGTTGATCTTCTCCACGATGCGGCGGGTGGCCTCAATGTCCTCCAACGACTCGTTCGGATAGCCGAACATCAGGTAGACTGCCAGCCTTAAGCCCCGGCCGCGGATCCGCTCCACCGCCTCGCAGATCACCCCGTCGGGCAGGTGCTTGTTCATGCGCCGGCGGAGCTTGGCCGAGCCGGTCTCCAGGCCGACCAAGAGGTCGCGGCCGCCCGCGGCCGAGAACGCGGCGAGCAAGTCCTCGCTCACCAGGTCGAAGCGGGTCACCGCCTGCAGGTGGAGGTCACCGCCCAGCTCCCGGATCGCGGCCAGCACCGCCCGCGCCTGCTCCGGCCTCATGCCCAAGGCGTCGTCGTAAAGCGCCAGCGTGCGGGTGCCGCAATCTTCCAGGAGGTGGCGGACTTCTTCTTGCACCTGCGCCGCCGGCCGGTAGAGCGGCTTTTTCCAGAGGTTGGAGCAGAAGTTGCACCAACTGGTGCAGCCCCGGCCGGTCACGGTGTAAGCGCGGGGAATTTTTCGCCCCGGCAGTTGCTCGGAAAGAGAATCATAGCGGACCGGGGGCAGGTCGGCGAGGGGCGCGCTGAGCAGCGGCCGGGAGGTGGCCCGGGCGCCCAGGTCTCCGGCCAGGAACGCGATACCCTTGATCCGCGAGACCGGCTCGCCCTGAGACAGCGCCTGGAAGAGCGCGGGAAGGGAGACCTCGGCCGCGCCCAGGCAGGCGTAGTCAATCTCCCGCGGATAGGCCTGGAGCAAGGTCTTCCACAGCCGGGTCGGGTGCGGGCCGCCGACGATCACGATGGTTTGGCGGCTCTGCGCCTTGACCGCCCGGGCCAGGGCCAGGGCCTCGCGCCGGAGGGGCGAGTAGATCGCGATGCCGGCGGCGTCAAAGCTTTCCC
>Ga0154610_1040_pt2 | contig 26250 bp, 23 predicted proteins | sample Rifle2008BG13ft_FD_116039 | JGI IMG/M metagenome (GOLD analysis project Ga0154610, IMG submission 116039) | Deltaproteobacteria bacterium RBG_13_61_14 | reverse complement strand
ATCAGAAGAAGACCATCAAGGCCCACCTGGACCCAGACCGCCCCCGCCGCTTCTTCGAGGATATCCAGGCCGGCTGGGATTTCTTCCCCTATCGCGGCGGCGTGATCTTCCAGTATTGGTCGGATAGCAAGCTGGTCTTTGAAGTGCCGGCCTTTCTTTCCCAGACCCTGACCGAACGCGCGGTCATCGCCGGGATCGCCGCGGTCAAGCAACGTTGCGACCAGGTCGCCCTGGAGCGGAAAGACCAACCCAAGCCCGCCCCGGCCCGGCCCGAACCTGCGCCTTAAGGATCAGGGGAGAATTAATCCCTGATCCTTGAACGAGCAAGATTTCTGCGGGTGTGCGACCTAAATGGTGGTGATTTGTGGTGCAGGCGTCCCCGCCTGCCCATCAGAGGCCGGGAGCAGGCCAGAGGCCTGCACCACAACTACTACAACTTGCCAGCATCTCACCTTTTAGGTCGCACATCCGATTACTGCCTCAATCTTTCTTGTTCAACGCCCGATGAATTTTGATGCTCGCCGCGACGGCCGCGGCCAGAAGCGGCAGGGTAACCAAGCCCAGGCGGGTGATGTGCGGGGTGGCGACCAAAAGCGAACCGATCAGGCCGGCGCCCAGCCAGAAGATCATCACCGCCAGAATCGGAAAGTAATGGATCGCTTGGCCGGTTCGGGAGCGGCCGGGTGAGGTCATTTCAAATCCCCCAGATCGTGAAATTGAGCGGCTCGGGCAGCAGCCGGCGCTCGACGACGATGTAGCCGACAAAGAAGACCAGGATTCCAATCTCGAAGAGCATGAGGATGCCGAAGAACCTGAGCGCGGCGCGTGCCGGTCCGAGGCGGCGGCGCATTCCGGGCAGGTATTCATAGACGATGGCAAAGAGGAAGATGAGCAGGAACCAGCCCACAAAGTTGAGCAAGGGGATGGAGAAGAGGTTGACCTGGTCCGGGTTGAGCCAGACCCAGGCCCGATGCTCTTGCCGGGTCATGATCGGATCCATCCAGAGGTCGAGGTCCATGGCCAAGGCCGCGGCCGCGGCCGCGCGCAGGAGAACGTGGGCCCTGGGAAAAATGATTTCGGCCATGAACATGCATCCATAAGCGAGGAAGAACCATCCCAGGCAGGCCTGGGCCGGCGTTTCCAGGAACCACAAGCCCCCGCGCGTGAAGTAGTAGGAGTCCAGGAAATCCGAGAAGCGGCCGCCGATAATCCACATGCTTTCTTCGATGCCGGTGAAGACGAACGAGCCGGCGAGGAAAATGACCGTGCGGTATCCTCCCTGGAAGGTCCAGGCATGGCGGGCGCAGAGGTAGGCCAGGGCGAGCGCCCCGAGATCCTGGGCGAACTGTTCCGGGAGAGTGGAGTGGGGGACGCCCACATTGGGCGGGACGTGAAGGACTTGGGGGAAAAGATGGTGGAGCACGGTGGAGAGGATGACCCCGAGCCCGACCAGGATGCAGAGCGCTGCCATCACCCTCCGTTCGGCCGCGGTGGCGGCCGGTGCAGGTTCCAGGTGAGCTTGGGTCATGGGTCCCCCTCCAGGACCTTCGCAACGGTCAAAGCAGTTTTTCCGCCAGCTCGAGGGCGGAGGATGCGGCGAGTTCGGTGCCGATGCCATGGCCGCCGGCCTCGGCGCTACACAGGAAAAGATCCTTAACCGGGGTCTGGTGATGGGGCCGGCGCTCATGGATCTGGTCCACGGTCTGGCCCACGCCGATGACATTGCCCTCTTCCCCCGCATAGCGCTCCACCGTGTCGGGCGAGTCTAGGGCGGTCCACAACACGTGCTTTTCGATGCCGGGGAATACCTGGCAGAGAGCATCCATCATGATCTCTCCCCATTTTCCCCAGTCTTGATGGCGCTCGCACCGGGTGCCGAAGAAGATCAACTGCCGGCCAGGGGGAGCGAGGTCGGGATCGAAGTTGGTGGGCGAGTTGAGCATGCCCCCGGCCACCATGGGCAGGGATCCCCCCTCCAGGTATTGCCTCTGGAGTTTCGCCATCTCCTCCTCGCTCAAGTCCGGCAGATACATGATCATCTTCTGGTCCGTGACCTTGGTATCCAGAGCCACTTTCAAAGCCACCACGTGCGCGGTCCAAGTCAGCCCCTGGATCCGCTGGACATAGTCGGAGGGGAAGTGCTCGGCCCCGGCCAGGCCGCCGATGGTGGCTTTGATGTCCGCGTTGGACACCACCCGGCCGGCTTCGATCACCTCGCCCCCGGCCATCACGCCCCGGGCCCGGCCCTGCTCGATCAGGATCTTTTCCGCCGGACATCCCAACCGCGCCTCGCCGCCGTGCTTTTCCAGGATCCGCTGAAAAGCCCGGGGAATCGCCCCGCAGCCCCCGCGAGGATAAGCCGAACTCCGGGCCGCCATCACCTCCCGCAGGGTCCGGATAAATTCCGCGGCGCTGGCCACCTCCGGGGTGATGCAAAAATAGATGCCGCAGAGCATCGCGAACAGGCCGTGCACCGACGGGTCGGCGGTGAAGCCGGCCAGCCATTCCCGAAGCGGGGTATGCCACAGCCGGCTCAACTCCTCTTCTTTCATCTGCATCACCTGGAGCATGATCCGGGCCAGGTTGCCCAACTCATTCTTTTTGACATTGGCGCTCATCATCTCCCGGGTAAAGGCCTGGGTCTGGCCCCGGAAATGCACCGAGACCCGGGGGTGCCGGGCCAGGACCCAGGAGATGGCCTCCGGCTCCCCGGCCCGGCGGCACACTTCGCCCAGCGGACCCTTCTCGCCCAGGCCGAACAGGTGAACCCCCACGTCCACCACAAACCCGTCCCGGGTGTAGGAAGCGCACCGTCCCCCGATGATGCGGTTCTTCTCCACCAGGATCACCCGTTGCCCGGCCGAGGCCAGGAGCGCACCCAGGGCCGTGCCTCCCACTCCCCCGCCGATGATCACCGTGTCCGCCTGACTGGCCATCTTTCCCCCTTTTTCCCGAACCCGGTCCGCTTTATTATAGAGCACCGCGCTCAGGAATAGTCAATTCCTGGAACCGGCTTGCCACCCCTCACTTTTTCCCCCACCGCATATTCTCGGCCGAGGTAGGGGCGCAATTCATTGCGCCCGCAAATCCTTGCCCTGAACGCGATGAATTTAGTAGAATGGCAATCGGTCTGGAGGAAAAATCAAGATGGGAAAAGCAGAGGAAGTCCTGGTGGTGGGTGCCGGCCCGGCCGGCCTGGTGGCCTCGATCGTCCTGGCCCGCGAGGGGTTTTTAGTGACGGTGATGGAGAAGGAGGCCCAGGTGGGCGGCAATCCGGATTGGCATCCTTCGGCCCATGCCACTCCCCTCAAAGGACCGGAGACCTGGGAATACATCGGGATAGACTGCTCCCCCTGCTTCCGGGACGTGTCGGAAAAGTGCGACGTGTTCATGAACCAGAACAAGCTCAACCTCAGCCGGGTGCCCCAGGGACTTTGGGTCTGCGAGCGCGGCAGCCGGGAGAGCTCCCTGGATTCCTATCTCTTTCGGATCGCCCTCGCCGCCGGGGTGCGCTTCCAGTTCGGCCGCGCCTTCCTCGCCGAAGACCTCCAACAAGCCCCGGCCAAGACCGTCCTGGCCACCGGCCTCACCCCGGGCATGTATTCCTTCCTGGATAAGCCTTCCTCCCGCTACGCCGGCTATCACGCTTTCTCCGACCACCCCCGGGATGACGCCCGGGCCTCCATCTACTTCGGGGGCTTAGGCAAGGAATACGGTTACACCAGCGCCTTGAACGGCATCTGGTATGTGCTCCTATTTTCCCGGGGCGAGCTGCCCGCGGAGAACCTGGACTATTTTCGGGGAATGATGGAAAAGTTCGAGGGCAAACACGTCGCCGGGTGGCGCCAGTTCTTCGGGGCAACCCCCAAGCTGGGGCCCGAGTTGATTTGCCGGGACCGCTTCATCCTGAGCGGAACCCTGGCCGGCTTCATCGAGACCAACCTCGGCTTCGGCATCACCGGCGCCCTCATCTCCGGGAAAATCGCGGCCCTGGCCGTCACCGACCCGAAGCAGGCCCAGGCGGAATTCGAGGGGTTCACCGCCGGCATCAAGCAGCGGATCGCCGAGAAGAAAAAAGGCCAGGCCGGCATTGCCTTTCAAATGGGCAAAATCTGGTTCAAGATATAATTTTTTCACCACAGAGACACAGAGAAAGAGGAGGAAAATATTTTACCACCAAGGCTCAAAGACACGAAGGGTAATCTTCTTCTTGCCTGCCTACTGCCTACTTTCTTATCATCCACGAAGGGCACGAAGGGCACTAAATTCTTTGTCAATCAACGACCTTAGGGGCGTGGCTGACCTTAGGGGCGCGGGTGCCCGCACCCGCGAACCACCAACTGTGAACTTTTCTTGGAAGGGTGGGTTTAAGCCCAAAAAACCTCTTGACAAGCTTCATGAACCCTGATAGCCTTTTCCCATCCTGGCAAGGAAAAGGAGAGGCTTATGATCCCTAACCCGGCCGAGCCGGAACCCAAGCAGAAGCGGGGAGTTTCACGCAAAGACGCCAAGATGCCAAGGGTTCAAGCTTTCGAAGGAGATAGCAGTTCCATACAGACAGGACATGCGGCTCGACTGCCTTCGAAAAACTCAGGCCCCGAGCTTGCCGAGGGGAGCTCGCCGAAGTCCATGCCCCTGCCTATCTCCCGCCCAACGGCAAAGAAGCAAAGTCGCAAAGGAACAACCATTCGCGGCTTATTCTTCTTGGCGTCAAATTCTTCCCTCTTTCTCCTTAACTTTGAGTCTTTGCGCCTTGGCGTGAACCTCTTCTTTCAAAATCACTGTCCACTGTGCACTGCCTGCCCCGCCTTTCAGCGGGGTGCACTACTTCTCCAATTTCACCCATCAGGCGAGTTAGGTATGGTGTCCCCCGAATTCCAGAATTCCGAAAAGGGAAATAGCTTAATCGACAATCTAAAGGAGTGAAAGATGGCAATACTTGTAGATTTAAAGCAATCATCGGAGATTGAGAAATCATTTTCTCCACAATTACCTCCCATTGTCCTTTCACAGGTAGCTGACGACCTGAAGGAACCAGAGTATTTAGTTGTTTCTGTGAATGGAAAAATTTTAAATGGTGTTGGCACAAATTTATCGAATGGATTAATTTTGGTTAAAGGTAACCTTGGAAGGTGGACTGGGAATGGCATGTCTGGTGGCTACCTTTACGTTAAAGGGAATGTGGATAGAATTTCTAATGTTGATAATGGTATGATATATGTTGATGGTAATATTGACCTTTTGATAAATATAAAATCTCCTGCAAGAATATTTTGCACAGGTGAAATAGGAGGACATCTTTTTGGATGCAAAAAATCGACTCCAAGCATATATATTTTTGGTATAAGAGTTCCTTGCAATCAAAAGTCGTTTGAAATTAAAGATTTTAAGGATTTTAGTAGTAATCTCCATTATTTAGTTAAAGTAAATAAGTGTTCCAATATACCACGTGTTAAAATTAATAGAAGAATTAGGGAATCCATGGAAAATGTTTCTAACTATCTTTGTAAAAAGGTTAAAATATCGATATGATTTCCAAAATTACAGTTTTAGACAAATTCCAAGGTTGTATTCTTGGAGGAGCTATCGGTGATGCTTGCGGAAAGCCCGCAGAGTTTGTTCCAAGAAAAGTTATTGGATATAATGTAATATTTAACTTTCCCGAAATACCCCCTCTATCTCCAGATGTAATGCACCCTCTTTCTAAGCTACCAGAAGGTAGCTATACGGATGATACAATGTTAAACCTTTGTCAAATTAAATATTTTATTAATCATTATCCGGATGATCCTACGCCATTTATTGTAGTAAGAAGAGCTCTTGCATATTGGTATAATTTATGTGAGAGACGCAGAGGTTCTATTAAAAAGAAATTGAAACTAAAGGAGCATGAGGTAAATAGATACGCTACAAGATATGCAGGTACTACTACTGAAGAAGCAGCTAAACATTTTGTAAAATATCCTACACAAGAATATTCTGCTTCAAAGTCGAATAGTTGTGGTCCTATTACAAGGCTTGCACCCTTTTTACTTTTTAGGGGATTTAGCGATTATCCTATTCCAGCTGGATACTTTTATTCTAGTATAACACACAATGGTCCAGATGCATTAGTTTCAACGTCAGTATTGGCTGGAATTATTAAATTACTATTTACTGAAACATCCTTTAGCTTTAATCAACTGGTAGATGTTATAAATAAATCTGTTGATGATTTGGAACAAAGCGAAATGATAAAACCAATAAAGAAAAGAAAAGAAATACAGAATGCTTGCTCAAAATTCAGAGATAAGTTTATTATTCTTCAACAGTTAATTAAAATTGGATATTTCGAACAGGTATTATCTATTGGTGGAACAACAAATGCTATAGATGTTATATTAACTAGTATTGGTATTTTACTAATTACAAAAGGTAATTTTGATGATACCTATCATTTGATAGGTTGCGTTGGAGGAGATGCTGATTCAGTTGGATCAATTGCGTGTTCTTTAGCTGGGCTTTTAAAAGGGAAAGATGGTATTGATGATAAATTAATTGAACATCTTGATACTAAATATCAAATAGGAGGTAATAAAATATTAGATTTGACAAAAGATTTTTATAAAGCCTCGCTGAATTGTGGATTTGGAGATCACCTGAAATCAGGCCCTTTTGATGAAGATAAAGGGATAATAGAAAAAGATATAAAAAAGATATTCAAAAAGATTATTAGAAAAAAGGATAATTTTTTGACATTCGGAGAAATATGCATAATGTCTGAAACATCCTTGATTTCAATTTTAAAGGAGATTAATAAGCGAGATAAATTTATAATTTCTGAAACAGGCCTTCTAAAAATGACAAAAAAAGGTATTACAAATCATCCAATTTGCATATCTAGCTTTCTTGAAAATCCTAAAAACTATGGAAAAACTGGTAATATAAATAGAAAATTCAAAATAGCTATAAAAAATATTAGCACAATTATTAAAAAGCCAAAAGATGAAAATGAAAGATGGTTGATGTCTAATATCTTAGAATGCGCTGGACATAGCAAATCAATACAGGTGCTGAAGAAATATATTGAATTAGAAGAAAAAGCAACCAGCATTCAATTTAATGAAATTTGTAATAAGTTATATGATATTGCGATAACAGCAAGAAATCCTGCAAAGGCAGCCGAAAAGTTATATAAAGAATTATCATTTATCATTGTAAATGATAATAAGAAGGAATTTAAAAATAGGTATAATATTTCAGTTGATCCATATCGAAATAGAACAAAGAATATTGAAGAATTAAAAAAGTCTATACATCTTGGTGGAGAATATTTTGTTTACTTAAATGAAAATATATTGGGCCCAATATTTAAAAATCACAACAATATTATTCAATTCAATCATAAACAATATTATGAATACCCAATTCCTATTAGCATAATTCCATTTGCTAAAATATGCTCTGAATGCGAGTTTTTTGGTATATTTATATTTCCAAGAAGAAATGCATTATGTATAATAAGTGGAAATGAAACAAAGTTATTTACAAGGCAATCTGGAATGCCAATATCATTTAAAAGATATATTCTTGATAAACATTATAAGGAAATGAATTCGAAATGGAAGGATGTACTGTCATTAGCGGGAGGAATATCAAATCAAGCAATTTATCTATCTATTTGCCTTGTAATGCATACAATTCTAACATCTGATCACGGTTGCTCTCTATGTATTATTAGAAATGATAAAAGCTTTTTAGGGCACAAGGATAGACATAAATGGCTAATGGAACCAATTAGGTTATCATCAATAAATAATATGCAAAAAGTAAACATGATTAATGACTATCTAAAAAGTGATGGAGCTGTCATTGTAGATTCTCAAAATAATAAAATTATTGCTTATGGTCAAACACTTTCTGTTCCTAATAGAAATAAAGTGTCTATTCCTTATGATACTGAACAAAAGTTATATAAGGAAAATCGGGGAAAGAGACATGAGGCGGGTGCATTTTATTCAACTAAATTGAATAATAATGGAATTGTAATAGTAGGTAGCGAGAGAGGTGATATATCAATATTTATTAAGGGGGAAATGATTTCTATACTTTAAATATAATGAACCTTATTAATATATTAGATCATGTAGGGTCAGAGCTTGAGTTGTGAGTTTAGGGCAGTAAAAAGTGCCCAAAGCAGTGGACAAGGAAAGAAAAGGCATTAGACATTAGGCTTTGGACTTTAGGCACAGGAACGAAAAAATCTGTGTAATCTGACCTCGGCGAGCTCGGTCGAGCCGTGAAATCTGTGGAAGAGAGGTTTCACGCCAAGCCGCAAAGGGGCAAAGGGAAGAGAAGGAATCAGTTCAAGTTCAAGTTCAGGTTCAAGGTTTATCAGAATTAAATCTGCGTAATCTGCATTGCAATTTGGCAACATCTTTTCTTTTTGAAAGTTATTTTTCAACCGTCGCTAAGACCAGCGTAGGGGCGCATCTATGAAAGCCCAAGTCAAGAAAATTTTTTACCCTATAGACCAGATTCTTTTCTTCTGGTCCTGGACTTGGGAGGGCACTCCGCCGCTTCGAGGTCGGCGGCCGCGGTTACCGCGCCGCGGGAGGCGGCCTTCGCAGCCGGAATAGGATCTCTGCCATGATCGTCGGCCTAATTCGGCCAAGGCATCTATCCGAGACTTTTCGCCTATGAGATCCTCGGGACCTGTCCCCTGAGAAGAGGGACTGGGGGCGCCTAATCAATTCCAGGACCTTTGCGGCCACGCCCCTACGCGAGACTGCCCCCGGCCCAATCCGTTGCTTCTTCAAACCTCCTCCACCGGGCTCCGCCCCGGCTCCGGCTCCCGGTAAACCGTGCCGCTCGTCAGCATCGAAAGCGCCGTCGCCAAAATCTGCCGCCCCACGGTCCGCTCGGCCATGGCCGGATCTTTTCCTTGCTCAACCATTTCCGCATAATGCCGGGAAAACCGGTTCTTCCCCCGCAGCGCATTGTGCGCCGCGCTCAGCGCCGCATACTTCATCAGCCGGTTCCCCGACGGCGACCCGCTCACCCGCGCCTGCTCCGGATGCGAGGACCACTGGCTGCGCACCCCCAGCCCGCTATACTTCCACAGCTTCCGCTTCCGATTCGGGCCCGCAAACCGCTCCGGGTCGTCGATCCCCGCCGCCAGCATCGCCCCCAACCGCGAACCCACCCCCGGAATCGTCTTCAGCAACCGATACGCCGGCAGCGTCCGCAGCCGCGCGAACAACTGGCCCCAGATCTTCAAGTGCGCCGCCTGGGCTCCATCCAACTGCTCATAGATCACCGCCAGCATCGCCCGCACCGCCGGCTGCTTCACCTGGCGCAGATAGCTCGCCCGATGCCGAACCGTATAGACCTTATCCCCCTTCACCGCTACCCCGTGCTCCCGGTACTTCGCCTTCAGCCGGTTCTTCAGCCGGGTCACGTCCCGCACCGACTTCTGATACAACCGCACCAGCTCCCGCCGCTCCAGGCCGGCCCGCCCCGGCACGTGCACCGGCCGGAACTCCCCCATCCGCAACAACCGCGCCAGCCGATCCGCATCCGCCGGATCGCTCTTGTCCTCGCTCCGCGCAATCCATCGGTTCTCCCGCGTCTCGCACACAATCAACCGGTCCACCACCGACTCCAGCCACTCCTTCAGCAACGGCGCCAGCGAACTCGATTCCACCATCGCCCACACCGGCCGCGGCAACCCCTTCACCGCCGCCCGCAACCGCCGCTCCTGGGTGGCGACCTCCACCGCCAGCAAACTCTCCCCTTGCCTTCCCACCGCCTTCAGACTACAATGTTCACTGTGAGCATCAATCCCCACGAATGCCACGACCGCTTCCGCTTTTTCCATGACGGGCCTCCTTCTGTGATTTGGTTCTTCCAAACCCTATTTTACAGAAGTGCCCGTCTTTCACCATATCAATTCATTGCGCCCCCGGTCAGGGAGGCAGGGCGCGATAAATCGCGCCCCTACTTCGGTTGCGGCTTGGCCGCGCTGGGTAATCTGTGGACGATCCTTTCCTGACCTGCCTACCGCCTGCTGCCTACTGCCTACTTTTCAAAAACCTGGGGTGGTTGCCGCGTTAGATGGGGTAGCTGCCGTGCAGAATGGGGTGGTTGCTGTGCAATATGGGGTGGTTGGCGTGCAGAATGGGGGGACGTTTGAAGAAAGTATGCAGTAGGCAGTAGGCAGGAGACCGGGGGGATAAGAGGCGGGAAAGATTGAGGAAGCAGGAAGAGAAGGAAGAAAGTGTAAAGCAGGGCTGGACAGAAATGGAAAGATTGACCGGAAAGACCCGTTTTTTGATCCTGGCCGGGCCGCGAGCAATGGCGAACAGGAAACAGCGGGCGATACTAAAAATAGTGCAAAAACAGGAAGTTAGATCGAAACTTCCGATCTTTAATTTTGGCCTCGCCCAGTTCATTCAGCCCCCTTATAATATGTAGAAATGTTGCAGTTTTTCTTGCCCCACCCTTTGCGGACAAAGGGCGGGCTACAAGGTTGACAGACAAGAATGTCTGTCCCCCTCTAAGAAAAGTTCACAGTTAACGGTTGGCAGTTGATAGAAAAGTAGATAGTAGTTGGCAGTAGTCAGGGAAGAGCAAACCGTTTTAAGACCCTCCGTGCCCCTTCGTGTCTTATCGTGGATAATTCCTTCTTCTTTTCCTTTTTGAGCCTTTGTGCCTTGGTGTTTAGTCCTTCCTTTCCTCCTCTTGGTGTCCCTTCGTGTCTTTTCAAAGATTTATAACCACAAAGGCACAAATACACCAAGAATAAACGGGTTGAGACCACTGAGTATGGGCGCGAGAGGTCAACTTGGATTGCGAAAAAAATTCAGCCGAATTGCCAAGAAATCATTCTTACTTAGAGCCTTTGTGTCTTTGTGGTTAAATCCTAATTGCATTTTCCGGGATTATTCGTGTCCCTTCGTGTCTTTTCGTGGATAAATCCTTTCTTCCTCTTCATTTGCGTTTATCTGCGTCCATCTGCGGATGATCTGAAGAAGAGGTATTCGGATCATTCGGCTGGTCCCTTTGCGCCTTTGAAGGCCCAATAGGGAGACAAGAAGATGACCCGGAGCACGCATTCCTGGTAGGAGAGTTTCCCGCTGTTCACATCCAGGACCAGTTCCTGCAAGTAGGACGAGTGCTGGACGATCGGATAGGAAAGGCGCGGGAACCGGTAAAAGCAAAAGTTGAAAAAGCGAGCCCACCAGAAGTCGCGGACCAGGGTGCGGTAAATTTCCTGATCGTATGACTCCAGCCGGCGGTGGTTCTCGCGCATCGCCCGGACAATCGCCTGGCCGGCCAGGATGCCGGAGCGGGCCGCGTAATAGATTCCCTCGCCAAAAAAAGGGTCGGTCATGGCCGCCGCATCTCCCACCAAGAGCGCGCCCTCGGTGACCAGGCGATGGTAAACCCCTCCCCGGGGCATCAGGTGGCCCCGGCAGTAAAACATCTCTTGAAAGCCTCTCAGGTTTTCCTCTTTTTCGATGAACGCCCGGAGTGCGGCTTTGACATTCCCGGGCTTGGTCAGAGTGGAGAACACCCCTACGGAGAGGTGATCGGCCTTGGGAAAGATCCAGGCATAGCCCTTGGGCACGTGGTGAAAGTCAAACGTGACGCCGGCTCCCTGACGGGCGAGCTGTTGGTCTGATACCCGGAGCTCGGCCCCGATCGCCACCCCGTATCGGTCAAAGGAGCGCATCAATCCGAGTTGGCGGGCGATCCGGGAGGGCACGCCGTCCGCGCCGACCAGGAAGTCCGCGGCGTAGGTATCCCGGTCGGTGCGCACGAGCCAGCGGTTGGGTTCGGCCTGGATCGAGAGACATTTTTCTTCGGGGTGGAAATGCGATCCCTGGGCCTTGGCTTGCTCCACGAGCAGGGCGTCGAATTTATCCCGCATCACCATGTAGCCCATTCCCTCGGGCCGCTGCAGGAAAATCTTGCGCTGGGGTTGGAGGGAGATGGTGGCTGATTGAACCGTGGTCTCCAGGACCGGGGACAGGTCAAAGGGATACAAGGCCCGGGTCTTTTCCGGAAAGCCGCCGCCGCAGGCCTTGAGTCGGGGCATCCGGGCCTGGTCCAGAATTAACACCTCCACCTTTTGCCGGGCCAGGTGATAGGCGCAGGTGGAGCCGGCGGGTCCGGCCCCCACCACGATCACAGGATAATGCTTCATCTTCGTTGCATAACAGGAGAGTTAAGGTTTAGCTGTCGAGAATTGGATCAATTCCTTCCCAAAAGGTGATTGGAGAGGCGCCGGGCCAGGCTGAGGACGGTCAGGGTGGGCGGAATTCCAAAGGGCACCGGGATCACGCTGGCGTCGCAAACGTAGCAGTTCTTGATCTCGGTCTGTAGGTTGGCGTCCACCACGGCGCCCATGCGGCAAGTGCCGCCGGGGTGGGCGGCGCTGATCCCGGTCTTCCAGAAGGACCGAGCCCCGGCCTGCTTGAGAATCCGGGCGGCGATGGCGGTGCCTTGGTCCAGCTTGTCCCGATCCGCGGAGGTCAAGGGTTTCGAGATCATGCCCTTGGCCGGGATCCGGCCGGCCATCTCGTCGCGGATCTTGACCATGACCGGAAGGGTGCTCCGGTATTTGTGGGTGGGTGGGAACTTATACCAGAACTGACCGGCCATGATCGCGAACAGGGAAAAGTTATAACACATGTCGGCAAACATGATGCCCTCTTGCTTGAGGTGCATGCCGGTCACCATCAGGGCTTCGCCTTTGGCGTTGACCGGCTGGTCAAAGACCCCGCAGACCATTTGAAACGGGTCAATGAAGAAGTTGGTCCCGGCCCCGGTGATCCCGGAACGGAGCAGGATCTGGGGAGAGCCGACGCCTCCGGCGGAAATCACCACCTGCCGGGCCCGGATCTCGTATCTCTTTCCGCCCGGCCCCTTGGCCAGCACCCCAACGGCGATCCCGCCTTCCTGGAGCACCTTCTCCACGTAAGTCTTGGTCAGCAACGCGGCTCCCTGCTGGACGGCATCCAGCACCCACTCGCGCGCATGCCACTTGCCGGCGTGCTTGCATCCCATCGAGCACTCGTTGCAATTCGGGATACAGTTTTCCGGGTTGATGAACTTGGAGAGCTTGTGCCAAGGGTAGCCCAGCTCTAATGCCGCGGCCATGATCCGGGCGGCGCCGGGGCCGATCAGCCGGTCGGGGAGGGGGCCCACGCGCAACTCGTCCCGGATCTCGCTGGACTCCTTTTCCAGGGTAAAGCCGAACCGCTCCCACATCTCCGGGTCCGGATCGTAAGCCGTGCCGCAGAACATCATGCTGGTGCCGCCGGTGGTGATGTTGCGGACCATCAGGGTCAGCTCCTTGGAGACGAGCGCGCCCCGCTTCAGCCCGAGAAAGGCCCAGCCGCCCATGTAGTTCTTGATCCCGCCGAAGGTGGTCCCGGTGGGCGGGTTGTCTTCTCCCCATTCGAGGATGGTGACCTTCTTGCCCTGGAGGGTTAAATCCCGGGCCACGGTGGCCCCGCCCGGACCGGAGCCGACCACCACGACCTCGGTTTGGATTTTCTCCATCTCCATGACCGGGTGCTCCTTTCCCTTATTTGAACGGCCCGGTGGCCAGCATGCCCTGGGCCAGATTTTGGAGGGCGGAAAAGATGTCAATCTTTCGGAAGAAAAACTTCATCAGCTTCAGCCGGACCCCGGAAGAGGCGGGGGGAATAGGGGGTCGGGGGTCCGGGACGGTGGAATAAACCGGGGGCGCTTCCAGATCCTCCTTCAAGAGCCAGGGGAGGATCGGGCGCAAGACCAGACCGCCGAGCCCGCCGAGGAAGAAGGCCAAGGCATTGGCCATGGGACCGAGCAGGCTACCCGGGGGGACGGGATCCAGAGGGATGTCCTGGACCGGCCGGCGTTCTCCGGGCAGCGGGATCTCCGGGAAGGTCTTCTCGGTAATCAACCGGCCGGCCCCGATCCGGATCAGGAACATCTCGTAAAGAATATTGTTAAATTGCAGAGGCTCGCCCGCCATTCCCGGACCGGCAGAAGCCTGATCTTGTGGGGGCAGGGTGCGGGTGTAGTCCATGAGCAGGACCTTTTCATTCAGGGCCTTGGCAAAAGTGAGCTTTCCCCAAATCAGGTAATGGAACATCTCCGCATCCAGGGTCATGATCACGTTCACTTCCGGATCCGCCCCGTCCACTTCCTTGACCAGGGGAATCTGGCCGGGAGTGATCAGGACTTTCTTGTCGGGGTTCTGAAGTTTCAGGAGGATCGCCGGCCGCGAGCCGGCCCCCGAGATTTTCATCCAGCCCTGGATCAGAGGGCCGAGCGAGTTCAGTCCGGTCAGGAAGCCGGCGCCGAGCTCGGCAAAATTGGTGGTCTCTTTCAGGGGGCCGTCCTTTCTCTCCGCGCGGAGCTCATCCGGGGATTCATCCTTTCCGGGGCAGAACGACTTCGTTCACGAACCGGCTGAGTTCGAACTTGATATCCTCCCGGCTGGTCACCCGGGGGTCCATCATGTCATAAGGGAAGATCAACAGGGGGACGTTGGCCTTGCGGCAAGCCTCCTTGAACAGCCCGATCACTCCCCAGGCGTGCTTGCAGCCCAGGTGTCCGGCGAAGATCCCGCAGTCGGCCTGGAAGACTTCGGCCATGGTCAGGAAGTCGGCGATAAAGGTCTCGGCCTTGCCTCGGAACTGCCGGGTCATGGGCATGATCCGGATCATTTTTTTGGCCAGTCCGAAAAGCATGCTCTCCGGGGTGGAGGTATCAATCAGGCCTTCGGCGGCGTAATAGCCGAAGAGGTCAATGGGCATGGTCAGGCCCAGGACCTTCTCCATCCAGTCGTAAAGCTGGAGATCGAACCAGACCGGGTCGTTATACCAGATGGCCCGAACCTTCTCCTCGATCACCGGCCGGCCGCGGTGGGCCTTGAGCCGGGCCTCGTGCAACAAGCCGCGAGCAAAGTCCAGTCCTTCCTGGGTGCCGCAGCAGATCATCTGCAAGGGGACGACAAAGGAGGACAGCTTGCTCGGTTGCACCACCGGCACATGTTTGCGGAAATCCATCCAGTCCCAGAGGGTTTGCACGGTCTGATTGGAAATCTCGCAGACCTGGCGCAACCGGTCCCAGTCCATCTTGATCCCGGTGTGCCGGGCCAGAAACTCGGAAAGCTCCCGGAGCTGGCCGGCCACATACCGGACCGACCGATCATCGCTCTCATAGGGCACATCCACCACGAACATGGGGGCCGGCTCCAGCTCGAGCATGGCCTGGGTCGAAACCACCTGGGAATCGCAGGGGCTGTTGATCGCCAGGTGGCACACCGGCTTGGGATAAAGCTTCATGGACATGGCCCCAACCGAGATTTTGTCCGCGGAACACATATCGCTGGGGATTCCATCGGCCTCGGCCAGATCAATCATGTCCATGGCCGCCTGGGTGTTATAGGACATGATATAGACTGCTCCCATCATTTCGATGCAGAGGTTAAACACCCCTTCGAAGGCGAAAAACAGCTCCGGGTTGTAGCCGAGGTTGTGCCAGATGATGGGTTTGCCCTGCTGGAGGTTTTCCACCAGGCGGCCGATGTAGTGCCGGGTCATGTTGGCGAACTCCGTGAGCCCGGTGCCTTCTTCATCCGCGCTGAAAGCCCGGTAGCCCATATCAACGAAATTGAAAAAGTTCTTCCAGATTCGGAGCTGTTGTTGTTCTTCCGGGGTTCTTCGCACGGCGGGTTCTCCTTTTGCTTTATTTCCCCATTGTTTCCAGGAAGGCCTGGACCCGGGTTTTGATCTGTCCGGTGGAGATCACCCCATATTCCCGATCCAGCACCAGCAGGTGGAGGCCGGTGGTCTTTTTCCGGTGGAGCATTTTATGGGCTTCGCCGCCCCAGGGGTCGCAGAATTTTATGCGCTGGAAGATGACTCCTTTGGCCTGGTATTGGGCCATCAGGGTCTGAATTTGCTCATATCGCTTGGGGAAACCGCCGATCATCCGCGCGCAGGGGATGTTGAAAAAATAGCCCCGGCAGATCGTCTCGAGCGGAGGACCCTCGGCGGGGATCATTTGGCTGAACGAGCGGGCGCTGAAGCAGACGTTGTCGGCCACCACGGCCGCGCCCTGGCTTTCGATGACCCGGAGGAATTCCGGCTCGTCCAGCTCGCCCCCGATCACCACGACCCGGGCCCGGATCGGCCGGGCTTCCGGCGGGTGGTTTTTCAGCTCGGCGATCAACTCATCCGCCCGTTCCAGGAACGGGGCCGCGGGCATGAGCTGGGAGGCCAGGGCAATGCTCAGCATTTCCTCCCCGGTGAGCCGCGGCGGTTGCTCTCCGCGAAGCTCGTTCAAGGTGATCAAGCGTTGGCGAACCTGGTTGTGGAGCAGGATCGCCTCCCGCAGCGAATCATCGCTCACCTTGACCCCGAAGTGCTCTTCCATCTGGGACTTGAGGTTGCTGACTTCTTCCAGATACCAGGGAAGCAGGGATTCCCGGGCATTGTGCGGGACCGAGAGGAAGCCGAAAAAGCCGAGGCCGGTCTTGGCCCGCCAGACATCATTCGCCCGGCGAACATGGTCGCAGGTGTTGAGAAACACGGCTCCGTCCAGGAAATCATACCTCTCGGCCAGAGCCAGGCTGGTGGCATGCCGGACAAAGCTGCACACCCGGTTGCTCAAATAGGTATCTGCGGCTCCCGAGTCCTCACTCCCCGCCCCCCGGATGCGCACCGGCACAAACCCCGCCGCGGTGAAAAGTTCCTTGGGCACATAGGTGCAGAAATATCCCATCACCCGGCCCCCGGACTTCTTCCACTCTTGGAGGTAGCGGTTGTCCGGGCCCTTGATGACCTCGCCGAACTCGGCCAGGATCTCATCTTTCTTCATCTGTTCTTGTCCCGATTCTTCCGCGCCTCATTCTTAGCAAATCGCCCCATCAATGTCAATACCAATACTGGGGACAGGCCCCAGTATTGGTAGCAAAAAAATGTGATAGGATTGATTCATGCCCCGAATCGCCCGAATTGTCATCCCGGGGATTCCCCATCACATCGTTCAGCGCGGGAACAACCGCCAGGAGGTCTTTTTTCTGGACGACGACCGGCGTTTTTACTTGTCGGTGTTAAAAGTGCAAGCCCAACAGCACGGCCTGGAGATGCTGGGCTGGTGCCTGATGACCAATCATGTGCACCTGATTGCCATCCCGAAGACCGAGGACTCGCTTCACCAGGCGATCGGACTGACACATTTGCTTTATACGCAGTATGTCAATCGTTTGCACGGACGCTCGGGGCATCTCTGGCAGAACCGCTTCTACTCATGCGCACTGGACGAGGCCCACCTGTTGGCGGCCCTGGCCTATGCGGAGCGCAATCCCGTCCGCGCCAAACTGGTCAAGCGCGCCTGGCTTTACCCTTGGTCCAGCGCCAAGGCGCATGTGGAGGGGGTGGATCAAGTCGGCCTCCTGGAAGCAGAGCGATGGAAGGAATTTTTGGCCGGGATTGATTGGCGGTCCTTCCTGATCCGGCCCGAAGATGAAAAACAAGTCGCCGGCTTGCGCTCGCACACCTGCCGGGGCCGGCCACTGGGAAGTGACGCCTTCCTGAGCAAGATCGAGAAAAGGTTGGGACGGCGGATGCGGCCCTTGCCAGAGGGATGGCCGAAAGGAAAAAGGAGAAAGCCAGGATAATACTGGGGCCTGTCCCTAGTATTAAAAGGAGATAAAATGAGAAAAAAGCACGTCCGGCAAGCGGCCGCCTTACTTCTTTTCGGCGGGGCCATGCTGATGCTAAGCGCCGGCCGAGACCCGCTGGAAGAGACCAAAAAGATCTGGATCTGGACCAAGCCGGAGATCTATCCCCAGCCGATTCCAGGGAACTTGGACGTCCACACCCTTTCCACCCTCCTGGACACTGGCAACCTCCAGTGGTACCTGCCCCGGCCCGAAGAAGGGGAGTGGGACTCCGTCGCGGCAATGAAGATCCATGCCCCGCCCGACCTGGTCTGGAAGGTGGTAACGGACTACGAAAGATATCCGGAATACATGCCGGACACCCTGCTCGAATCGAAGACCCTCTCTCGCCAGGGCAACGAGGTCAAGAACTGGCACCGGGCGGTCAACTCGATCCTCAATTTCGAATACAACTACGAGATCCTGGATGTCGTCACCGAAGACCCGCCTTATCACCTCCACTCCGAGACCCTGGAGGGCGGACTCAAAGGCCGCCAGATTGACTGGATTTTAGCGCCGATGGATCAGAATCAAAACACCTTGATCTTCCTCCGCCATTATCCTCACATCAAGTCCATGGGCGTTACCGTCCGCGCGGTTTTAGCCGTGCTCCCGATGATCGAGTGGCCGGTGTCCGCCTCCGCGGCCAATTATATCTTGCGCGGCTATAAGCAAAAGGCCGAGCGGCTGGTGGGCTATACCCCGCCTCCGGAGCCGGCCGGCCTTCTTTACCAGGCCCTGGACATCGAAACCCTGCGCAAACTCGACCGATCCAGTTGCGGGCTGATCCGGGAAACCCCGGAAGGCAAAACCATCAATGGCCTCACTTACATTTTTATTGACGCGCCGGCCCCGGTGGTCTGGGAGGTGCTGACGGACTTCGAGAACTACCACCGGACTTTCAAGGAGTGCCAGCTCCAGATCGAGAAGCGGGAAGGAAACGGCGTTTGGGCGCGGCTGAAAACGTCCTCCTTTTCGATCCTGATTTTCAGCTTCGGGATGGAGCTCCATAACCTTTACACCCTGGAGCCGCCCGATCACCTTTCGATCCGGACCATTGACGGACTTTACCAGGGCAGCGCCAGCGATTATCAGATTCTGCCCCTCGGAAGTGGAAGTAAGACCTTGCTCTTTCACAGCGTGGGGCTGAACCTGGAACGGGACTCTTCTCTGACCATGCGCATGGTCAAGTCCGGGGCCTTTCCCGCTACCACCATGATGTGCCTCACCGTGTCCAGGACCGAACTGTCCAGCGTGAAAGAGGAGGCGGAAAAGCGCGCCCGAGCCAGGTGATGATAAACTAGATGCCGATGAAAAGCGTGATCCTTGCCCTTGCGTGGCTTTTTGCTCTCGCGTTGGGCATGGCCCTTTTGCCGGGCCGGCTGCCGGCGGAGGAGGCCCTGGCGCCGAAGGGGGCCGGCCGGAGGACTCTGCCCCGCCAGTTCGATGTCATCAAGGTGAACGGTGAGCTTCTCAGCCTCTTCGAGGGGGTTCCGATTGGCCGGCTTTCCCTTCTGGCTTTCCGGGAGGGGGTTCTTGCGCCGATCCCGTTTCAGATTGACGAGCGCGACCGCAAAGGCCATTACGTGATGACCGCCGGCAAGATTGCGGGAGGGGACGAGGACAACGGAAAGTTGGATGCCAATGACGAGCTGGTGTTTCTGGTCTCGGATGCGGGCGATCAATTACCCGAGGAGGAAAGGCTCGCGGGGGGAAGGCGAATCGAGATTGAGATCACCGATCCCCGTTATCCGGAACAGCCGGCCTGGGCCTACCTCGCTCGATACCAGGGGGCTCCGCCCCGCTCCGCGCTGGATTACATCCATTACGACCCCGACACCGAGCGGATGATATCCCCCTGCTGTATCATCGGCTACCCGAAAGGGCTGGGGTTCATGTTTTACAACGACCTCATCTACCTCGAGTCCGCCGGGGGAGACGGCCGGGACTTTCTCGACCGGATCAAGTTCCGCTTCACCATTGACTTCTTCGGCGGCATGGTGACGCTGAAGCGGAACGAGGAGTGCTTTGGGGCGGAGGTGCAAGGATGGATTGACGGCCCGGTCCGGGTGCTCCTTTCCAGTGTGAACCATGTGAAGCTCTTCGAGGGCTTGCCCAGCGTCAGCTTCGACACTATCGGCGAGTATTACCCGCACCTGATGAGTTTACCCCTGATCATCCGGTTCCCGTTCAACATCCGAAAGGTCGCCAAGGTTTTGGGGGTCCGGACCCTCCGCGCGGATCTGATCGGCGATCTCTCCGGGATGATCGGGGGCAAGGCCTACACCAACCTGGGGCTGAGCGGATTCACCTATACCGGCCATACCCCCCCGGCGGTTCTGGATCGAATTGAGAAAAAAGGCATCGTCTGGGGTCTGGCGACGAAAGAGGGGGTCGGAACCTGGTTCCCGAGGGTGGTCTTCCCGGACGCCATTTATCAGTTCAACTCCCTTTATTTCACCGACGATCTCCAACTGCAAAACCCGCCTGATGACGTCCCGGGAGAGATCGGAAACGGGCTGAGGCTTGAGATCCTGAACTACCCGCCTGAAATTCTGGACTGGCTGGGCACCGAGAGCTTTGTGCTCCGGCTGGACACCTACTTCGCCCGTCCGGGTTTGACCCCCGCCGAAGCGCGGGAATGGCTGGATCTTCTGGATTACCCGCTTTCCCTTGATATCCATGGCGGCCAGGCGGCGCCGGGCCGGGCGAAACCCAAGGCGGCCGGCACCGGACCTCCCTGGGAAGGGGGCCGGGACGGCGTGCTCACCGATACCCGCAACCGGCAAATCCGTTTGAAACGAGTGGCTTACTTTGTCGGCGCTCCGGAAGCGGCGCCCCGCACTCTCTTTCTCGGAGAACGGGTCACGGATCAGACGTTTCATCTGGTCCCCTTGGCCGAGATCCGCTCGTTAGAGAACCATTATGTGGAGTTTGAGCCGGTGACCAAGACCCGGATGGCGTTATTTTCAGAATTGATTCTCGCGGACGGCTCGCGGCTGGACTTGCTGAGTTGCAAAATCTGCGGCTGGGCCGGCGCCGACCCGGAGGGGCGCGTGATCTACCTGTCCAACGTCCAGATCCAGCGGATCGTCTTCGAGCCCCGCAACTGGTAAGGCTGATTCGTCTCCCCGCGGCCGCCTGCTCGAACCCGGCGTTGAAACCGCCGGACTCATCGCATCGCCGGCCAGGTTTCAGGATAGCGGTGACAGCCGCCCATCACAAAAAATTCGATCATTCCGATTCCGGCGCTGCCTTCCAGATCAAACTCCTGGGTCTGGTCGAAAATTTGGGTGGTCCGGTCCCTCTCGCTTAAAACTTTCGGGTCGGCCAGGTCATAGATTCCGTTATGGATGGAAACATAAATCGTGTGGAGGGCCCGGGCCTTGAGCCGGAACTTCCGCCCGGACGCGGTGGTGATGAGATAGGAGGATGAGGCGGGTGTCCTCATCCCCGGGCGAAACCCGATCTCATAGCTGAGAGACTTGATCTCGTCCCGGGAGCCGTCGTCCCCGCAGACCGCTCCGTCAATGGTGATGAGTTGACCGGCGCGGGTTTCCCCCAGCCAGGCGGTGAGCCAGAAATTCTCGAAATTGGCGCTGATCCAGATCCAGAAATCGAGCTGAGCCAGGTTCCGGATGCCCCAGGAGCGGTCCCGGACTCCTACCAGCCGATGCCAGGAGCGGTCGCCGACCTGGAGGGTGCCGGAGAATTCCCCGGCCTGGGTGTAGTGACACTGGTCCCAGACCTTGACGCCGTCCCGCTCCCAGGAGATCACGCCGAACTCAAAAGGTTCGCCCCGGCCGGCAAAGGCCAGGTCCAGCGCGACGTTCAGACCCGGCTCGTTCAGCTTGAGGTTCCATCGCCGCATCGGCTCTTTCACCTCCACCTGGAGCGACCCCGCCCACACCCGGAGGCGGTCGTTATGGATCGGCCGGAAATAATTCTTGCAGATCAGCTTGTCGCCGGCCGCCAGGTTGAGGATTCCCTGGAAGAGATTCAGGTTGGGGAAGAACCCCATGGCCAGGATTCCGGAAAGCTCTTTGGCCGGATCATTGAAATTGAAATAGAAGCGGTCCTGCCAATTCCGGTCGGCCGAGGCCACCTGCGTCGCCGGGGCCACGATCTGGTGGCAGAAATATTCGTCGGCGGGTCCGATCATAACAGGATCACTTTCTGGGCGGCCGGGAAATCGCGTTGGGTGATCTCCTTGAGGAATTCGCGAATCCGGGCCCGCACCGCCTGGAGCGCGGGCGTTCCGCCCCCCGGCATTTCGGCGTGCAGCCGGATGAACCGGTCCAGGCCCTCCTTCAAGTCCAGGTTCCGCTGTTCCAGAGTCTCGATCGGGGGCAAGGCATTGATCTCGCCGCCCGGGCGTTCCAGGAGCTGCGCCAGTTCTCCCGCCGCGGGATGATCCAAAGCTTTCAGGGCCGGGACCGCGTCGCCAAGGATGTTGACCATGGCGAGATTTTCGCGGGCGAGGCGGCCGAACTCGTCTTTCCACCGGGTTTCGATAAACGCCAGGAGCCGGGTGCTGGTGGCGATCTCCCATAACGATTCCATCTCTCCGGATTTTTGCACAATCGGCATCGAATTGGAGAGGATGGTCCGGTGAATTCCCGCTAAAAGTTCCGCCAGGCTCGGCCGCATGATTTCCTCCGTTTACCAACCCAAGAGCTCGATGATATCCCGGTGCAGTTTGGGCATGAGCAGGGGCAAGAGGGCCAAAATGTTTTTCCGCGAAGCCCCGGAGATATACCGCTGGGCCCCGGTCAGGGTGATGGCCGCCATTTTCACATTCGAGAAGACCTGCCAAAATTTAACCGCGGCCGGGTTCACTTTCCGGCCGGAAAGCTCTTGATACCGGCTGAGGAACCACTCCCGCTCCATCAAGCCGTTGAGCAGTCCATCCACCTCGTAATAGCGCGCGCACACCCAGCCCAGGTCATCGTGCGGATCCCCGAGGGTGGCCATCTCCCAGTCAAAGATCGCCACGATCTGGTTCTTCTGATACATCACGTTATCCAGCTTGTAATCGCCGTGAACTAAACAGGTTTCCTTTGCCGGGGGCATGTTGGACTTGAGCCAGATCAAGGCCTCGGTGAGAATCGGGTCGGGTTCCAACTTGACCTTCTCCATGATCGCTTCCCACTTGGCGATCTCTTGCTTGGCATAGTCCCGCGGACCCTGGGGCACCCCGAGGAAATCCAAGCCGCGGGCCTGCCAGTCCAAGTTGTGGATGCGCGCCAAAATCGCGACAAAGTCTTCGGCAATCTGGTGGCGCAGTTCCGGGTTGGAGGCGGCGAATTTCTGGAAGGACTGGTTCACAAATCCATCCTTCCGCTCCATCAGGAGAAACGGCCGCTGGAGAATGCTGGGATCGGTTTCACACCAAAGGACCTTGGGGGCCGGAATCCCGGTGCCCTCCAGGCTTTTCAAGATTCGAAACTCGGTGTCCCGGGAAATATGATCCAAAAGCCCGGTCGGCGGATCGCGGCGCAGAACCATACTTTGGGTTTTCGGCACTCCTCCTTCTTTCCAGTTCACCTCAAACAAAAAAGTCTCGCGCGAGGCCCCATAGACTCCCCGGGATAACTTGGCAATCTCCAGTTCCTCGGCCTCCGGCATCCGGGAATGCAAATAGTCTCTGAGTTTTTGCTCAATCAAGCCAGCTCCTCCAGTCCCCCGACCGCCAGGGCTCAGTTCGCTTCCGCCTGGGCCTTGACCTGGCCGATGATCGCTTCCGCCTCATGGACGATCCGGTCCAGCAGTTCCCGACAGGAGACCACATCGTGGATCAGTCCGATGGATTGGCCCACGTTAATCGAGCCGGCGTTGATATTGCCCTTTTCCCAGATTTCCGGCCCGAGCGTGCCCGCGATCAGAGGCAGGATCTCATTGAGACCGCCCTTGCGTTCCTCAATCTCCAGGACTTTCTTGATCGTGTCATTGCGCAGGGCGCGGCCCTGAAGCCCGATGGTATTTCCATAAAGCACGGTCTCGTATTCCTGCCGGCGGATGAGTTCCTGGCGCACGTTGTCGTGGACCTCGCACTCGCGGGTGCAGATGAAGCGGGAGGCCATGAGGATGCCTTCCGCTCCCAGACACAGCGCCGCGGCCAGACCGCGGCCGTCGGCCATGCCCCCGGCGGTGATCACCGGGATCTTCACCGACTCCGCCATGCGCGGGGTGAGCACCGTGGTGGCCACGTTGTCATTCAGGGGATGTCCGCCCTCCTCCACCCCGGCCGCGATCACCGCGTCGTAGCCCGCTTTCTCCGCGTGCACCGCGTGGCGCACCGATCCCAGTTTGTGGATGATCTTGACCCCCGCGTCCTTGAGCTTCTGCAAATACTCGCCCCCGGCGAAACGGTCCAGCGGCGTGCCTCCGACCTCCACCGCCGCCACCTTCTCCTCGATCACGGCCTCAAAGTAATTCTGGTAATGCCGGTCCCCCAGATTCATGGCCGGGAGCATGGTCACGTTCACCCAGAACGGCTTGTCCGTCAGTTCCCGCACCTCCCGGATGGCGGCGATCAGCTCTTTCTTGTTGCCATACATGGCCGCGGTCAGGTTGCCCAGGCCGCCGGCCTCGGAAATGGCCGCGCAGAGTTTGGGCCGGGCCAGACGCATCATCCCGCCGCACACAATCGGATACTGGATCCCCAGCAGCTCGGTAATTCGGGTTTTCATAACTAGCCCCTTTTTTCAGCGCCTACGCCTTCCAATACTTGCGTTCCGAGAGCTTGCGCAGCACCACTTCCGCCTCGGCAATAATGTCATCAATAATTTGCTGGCAGGTCTTGATCTCGTGGATGCGGCCCCCCACCTGCCCGGCCGGGACAATCCCGCTCTCGATCTCGCCGGTGTTGACCGCCATCCGGTTCTCGTCGTTCTGCGTCTTGATCGGGATCAGGGTCTGCATCAACTCGGTCTTATTGTCCCGGAACTCGTTCTTCAGGATCTTTTGGGTCACCGGGTTCTTTAAGGCCCGCACCGGGTCGCCGATCGAGGTGAGAATGAAATCGGTATCGGTGTGTTCCATCTTGACAATGGCTTCCTTGACCTTGGGGTGCACGATGCACTCCTTCGAGCAGACAAACCTCGTGCCCATGGTAATGGCCTCGCCTCCCCAGGCCAGGGCCGCGACCAATCCCCGGCCGTCGCAAAAGCCGCCCCCGATCGAGACCGGCACTTTTACCGAATCCACCATCAACGGACCCAGCACTGAAGTCGAAACCCGCTCCGCCCCGGGGTGGCCGCCCTCCTCGGTGCCGACCACGGTGATGGCGTCCGCGCCCAGCCGCTCCGCGGTGATCCCGTCCCGGACCCGGGCCACCTTGTGGATCACCTTGATCCCGGCCTCTTTCATCAGTTTCATCCAGGGGTCGGGCTTGCGGGCCGAGGATTCCACCGCCGGAACCTGATGCTTGGCCATGATCTCAATCGCCTTGACGAAAAACGACTTGGGCACTTCGGTGAACAGGGTCATGTTCACCCCGTAAGGCTTGTCGGTCAGGTCCTTGACCTTCTTGATCTCGTCCTCGAACTTCGTGATGTCCTTGTCCCACTGGATCGCGCTCATGAAGCCGATCCCGCCGGCGTTCCCGACGGCCGCGGCCAGCTCCGCGGTGCTGACCAAGCCCGCGCCCATCCCGCCTTGCATGATCGGATACTTGATCCCGAACAATTCCGTAATCCGGGTCGTAAAGAAACTCATGGCCCCTCCTCCTTTGCTAAAATTCCCATCTACTTCTTCCCGAAACCCTGGGCTTATTCCTATCCCATAATCCCATTCCCGTCAATGGAGCGGAACCTTTTTTCTGCCGGGAAGGGGTTTGCCCCCGATCTACGTCTGCTCGCCTTCTGCCTCTCGAGAAGGGTTCCGGGAGAGGATGGGGAAAGGCAAAGGGTTCAATTGGAGTCGGAGGAGAATGCGAGGATCGGCCGGGTCGGATCAGGCCCCTTTTTCTTTCCGGACGGACTCGGCGCCCTTCTTTAGAGCCGCGCGGTTCAAGGCGAGCCGATCGGCATCATCCTCTTCCATCAGCTCCTTGCGGACGGCTTCCAGGAGCTCTTCTTCCGAAAAAATCCCGCTCAGCTCGCAGTAAGCGCCGAGCATGATGATGTTGGCCATCTGCGGTTTGCCCAGGGCCTGGGCCAGGTCGGTCACCGGAACCGCCACCAGCTGAAAATTCGCGGCCGGCTCGATCTTGGTCACGACCGAGCTGTTCACCAGGAGCCGGCCTCCCGGCTTGACCTCCTTTTTCAGCCGGCCATAAGCGCCGGACTCCATGGCGATGGCGTTCTCGGCATGGGAGAGGATGGGCGCCGCGATTTCCGAGTTCGAGAAAATCACGGTGCAAAAGGCCGGTCCCCCGCGCATGGTGGCCAGGTAAATGGGGAAGCGGGTAACGTAGCGGTAGCGCTCCGCGGCCGCGGCGGCGATCACATAGCCGATGGTGATGACGCCCTGGCCGCCGGTGCCCCCGATGATCAGCTCGTGTCGAGAATTTTCTTTCATCCGGCTTTTCCTCCGGCCTG
>Ga0154610_1011_pt1 | contig 26406 bp, 24 predicted proteins | sample Rifle2008BG13ft_FD_116039 | JGI IMG/M metagenome (GOLD analysis project Ga0154610, IMG submission 116039) | Deltaproteobacteria bacterium RBG_13_61_14 | reverse complement strand
CCGGCCCAGGAAGTAGAGGGGGTGCAGGTGCTGGCCGGTGTCGTTGATGGTTCGGGCCAGGCCGTAATAGTAAGTGGGCGGAGGAATCGGGACTTTGGACAACGCCAGGACGGCCAGACGGTGGAGTCCGGAGGTGGCCGGGAGCTCGGGGGAGGCGGGCGGGTGGAGGAGCAGGTCGAAGTTGTGGAGGGAGTGGATCTCGAAGCCGTAGCCGGCCCAGATCATGAAAGCGGCGGCGGCGAACATCACCAGGAAAGCGCCGAGCCCGCGCAAGAATTCGGACCGCCGGGGATCCATGGTGAAAAACGAGCGGAGTTTGTCTTTCCCGTCTCCGGGCAAGGCCAGCCAGAGGATGAGCAGGTCGAGAGGGTAGAGGAAGATGGCGGTGAACTTGCTGAGCTGGGCCAGGCCGAGGAAGAAGCCGGCCAAGAGGAGCCGGGGCCAGGAGGGGGCCGCGAGGTGGCGCCAGAGGAAGAAGGCGGCCAGGAAGATGGTGAGGGAGACTCCCAGGTCGGTGGTGATGAGCGGGGCGTGCGCCAGCAGGTTGGGCGAGAGGGAGTAAAGGAAGAGGGCGAACAGCCCGGCGCCGTTTCCGTAGAGCTGGCGCGTCCAGAGAAAGACCATGCCGGCGAGGAGCACCGAGGCCAAAAGCGTGGGGATGCGGGCCAGGGTGATGAGGCGGAGTGGATCGGGATTGAGCTTCCAGAGGAAGAGCATGGCGAAGCGGTATTTGCGGTCGGCATCGTCCACCGACGGGTTTTGCCAATAGGGGTCGTGATAGGGGATCTTCAGGTCGGGGACAAACAGCAAGGGCAGGGCGTTCCACAGGTTGAAGAGCGGCGGGTGGGAGACATTCAGCCGGAAATCGCCGGAGAAAAGAGCGGAGACGCCGCGGCCGAGGTGGAACGGCTCGTCGGCGGTCACGGCTTTGTGGCGGGCGCTCATGAATCCCAGGCCGAAGTGGAGGGCGAGCAGAAAGGTGACGGCCAGCCCCGCCAGCCAGCGCCGGGTGGAGGAAGAAAGAGCCGAGGCCATAGGCTCATTATGGCGAAGCGGGCCGGAAAATCAAGGAGGACGGGGCACGAGGGACAACGACCGGCAGAGGAAAAGAGGTTTTATTGAATTCTGCATCCGGGCTCCCTCATCCCTCATGCTTTCATCCTTTATGGTATATTAGAGACGCTTTCCCTACCCGGGTCAATCCCTAATACCTGGGAAAATCCCCAGGAGAAAAATCCTTGAAAAATAGGATTGATCTCGGCCATCACCTGGTTGATAATGAGAGAACAATAATGTTACAATTCGCTATAAAAGAAAACTAGAGCCTGCTCTACCGACCCGCATTTCAAGGAAGAGGCAAGATGAAAAAGGCGCCTGTAAAACCCAACCACCGAAAGTCTCCCAACGCCCTCAAGAAATGGGCCCGCCAATTACGCAGCGCCGTCCCCTATCAAGTGCTATGTCTTTACGAGATGCACCGCTGGCCGGGCCCCTTCTCCTTGAAATTCTCCGTGAATAACCCGGAGAGAGAGTCGCGACATTTTGAACGACTGTGCCGCAAGTCGTTCCGCCGCTTCAACGGCCCGGCCGCCAGGTCGCGCAACCTTCGGGGCCAGGTCTTTACTTCCGCGGAATTGCTCCGCCTGCGGCCCCGGGCCAGCGATGATGCCGTGGCCGCGCTCCGCGTCCTGGGTCTGGCTCTGATCGAGCACACGGATTTTAGCTATTATCTGGTGGCCTTTGTTGGGAATAGCGTCCAAATCGGCGGTTTCCTCACGCTCTGCCGGAGAGTCCAGGGCAGCCGCGACTTTAACACCCGGGACAAGCGGAAGGTTCAAAAGCTTCTTCCCGAGTTGGAGAGGATTTTAGAGGACCGGGCGGAGCGTTTGCGGCGGAGCGACCCGGCCGCCTGGCTGGAAGAGCATTTCCGCCTGGGCGGGCTTTCCCGCCGCGAGGTGGAGGTGGCCAAGCTCGCCCTGGAAGGACTGCCCATGAAAGAGATGGCCGAAAAGTTGTGCGTGGACGTCGTCACCGTGCGGGACCATCTCAAGCACATTTATCCCAAGCTGGGCGTCTCCTCCCGGGCGGCCCTGATGGCCCAGATCCTCCGGCTTTTCGGCATTCTGAAATAAAGAAAAGAGCTCCTCACCAGAATTTGCGGCTAAACAGGCGACGTGTTCCAAGATACTAATGGGAGCGCTATTCATTGGACAGTGAGGAACCCCGGCACTGATTGTATGGACACGGCCTGCCGCGCCCCGAATGCGATCAGCACTAGACCGCTTTATTCTTCTGCATTATCCTTCCCGCCGGAGGGCTGCGGGGGCGTCAGGTCTTCGCCGGTCAATTGCTTGTGGATGGCCCGGGCCGCTTTCTTGCCCGCGCCCATGGCCAGGATGACGGTGGCCGCGCCGGTGACGATGTCGCCGCCGGCATAGACCGCGTCTTTGGAAGTCTTGCCGGTCTCCTCGTCGGCCACGATCCCGCCCCACTTGTGGAGTTGAATATCCGGGGTGGTCTTGGGCACCAGAGGGTTGGGGTTGTTGCCAATGGCCACCACCACGGTGTCCACGGCGATTTCGTATTCCGAGCCCTTGATGGGCACCGGCCGGCGCCGGCCGCTCTGGTCCGGCTCGCCCAGTTCCATTTTCTGGCAGATCATGCTTTTGACGTAGCCGCGCTCGTCGCCCTTGATTTCCAGGGGCAGGGTGAGGAGGTGGAACTCGACACCCTCTTCCTCGGCGTGCTCGACCTCGTCCACCCGGGCCGGCATCTCCACCCGCGAGCGGCGGTAGATGATCATGCTCTTGTCCGCGCCCAGGCGGAGCGCGGTGCGGGCCGAGTCCATGGCCACGTTGCCGCCGCCGATGACGGCGACGCGCTTGCCCTTGATGATGGGGGTGTCGTATTGGGGGAAGAGGTAAGCCTTCATCAGGTTGGAGCGGGTGAGGTATTCGTTGGCGGAATAGACGCCGTTGAGGTTCTCGCCCGGGACGTTCATGAACATGGGGAGCCCGGCGCCGGTGCCGATGAAGACCGCGTCAAAGCCGTCGCGCAAAAGCTCATCCACGGTCACGCTCTGGCCGACCACGGCGCTGGTCTGGATCTCCACGCCCTGGGCCTTAAGGTAGTCCACCTCGGCCTGGACAACGGCCTTGGGCAGGCGGAACTCGGGGATGCCGTAAACTAAAACGCCGCCGGTCTTGTGCAGGGCCTCGAAGATGGTGACCTGGTGGCCGAGCTTGATCAGCTCTCCGGCCACGGTCAGCCCGGCCGGGCCGGAGCCGACCACCGCCACCCGCTTGCCGGTCGGGGGCCGCTTGGCCGGGAGGAAGATTTTGCCGGAGTTGCGCTCGAAGTCCGCGGCAAAGCGCTCGAGGTAGCCGATGGAGACCGGCTGGTCCTTCTTGCCGACCAGGCAGAGCTTTTCGCACTGCTCTTCCTGGGGGCAGACCCGGCCGCAGATGGCGGGAAGGGCGTTCTGTTCCTTGATCTTGCGGGCCGCTCCGATGAATTCGCCTTCCTGGATCAGCTTGAGGAAGGCGGGGATGTCAATGTCGACCGGGCAGCCGTCCCGGCACTTGGACTTCTTGCACTGGAGGCAGCGGCTGGCCTCCAGCTTGGCCTGGTCCTCGGTAAAGCCGTAGGGAACTTCGTCAAAGTTCTGGATCCGTGCCCGGGGGTCTTGCTCCGCCATTTTCTGGCGGGGGATCTTTTCCTTTTTGGGTTTTTTGGGTTGCTCGGGTTTTTCGTTCATCGGTCTGCTCCCTTACTTCAGGAGAAAGGTAGGGGCATGGCATGCCATGCCCCTACCCAGATTGGATTTAACTGGCGGCCGGTTGCAGGCGGCAGAGGTGTTCTTCGTATTCCTTGCGCGAGCGCTCTTCCATCTCCCGGTAGGTCTTGAGCCGGGCGCCGAGGTTGTCGAAGTCCACCTGGTGGCCGTCGAACTCGGGCCCGTCCACGCAGGTGAACTTGCGCTGGCCGTCCACCATCACCCGGCAGCCGCCGCACATGCCGGTGCCGTCAATCATGATCGAGTTGAGGCTGACCATGGTCCTGACCCCGTAGGGCCGGGTGGTGTTGGCCACCGCCTTCATCATGGGCAGAGGCCCGATGGCGATGATGTAGTCCACCTTTTCGCCCGAGTCCAGGATCTTTTTCAGCACGTCGGTGACCAGGCCGTGGAAGCCCTTGGAGCCGTCATCGGTGGAGATGTGGAGCACGCTGGAGACCGCCTGCATCTCTTCTTCCAGGATGAGCAGGGACGCCTTCTGGGCGCCGACGATGCTGATCACCTTGTTGCCCGCTTGTTTCAGGGCCTTGGCGATGGGATAGAGCGGGGCGGTGCCGATGCCGCCGCAAACGCAGGCCGCGGTGCCGAAGTTCTCGACGTGGGTGGGCGTGCCCAGGGGCCCGACCAGGTCCAGGATCTCGCCGCCCACGGGCACATCGCGCAGCAGCATGGTGGTCTTGCCCACCACCTGGAAGATGAGGGTGATCGTCCCCTTAACCACGTCGGCGTCGGCCACGGTGAGCGGGATCCGCTCGCCGGTCTCGTTGATCCGGAGCACGATGAACTGCCCGGCCCGGTGCTTCTTCGCGATCTCCGGCGCCTCCACCAGCATCCGAATGACATTCGGAGCCAGTTGTTCCTTGTGCACGACTTTTCGACCCATACTTCCCCCTCCCTGGCTCCAGCCCGGAAGACAAACCGGGCCGGAGAAGAATTCCCCACCGGATTAGGTTAGGCTGTGGGTTGCAGGGTTTGCCGTGACGACGATGTAAGGATTTGTGCCAAACCGAGCACCTGTTTAATTTACTCCGCCCTTTTCAGGCTGTCAATGATTTTTCAGAAAATGAAAAAATCCGGGGAAGAGGATCCCTTTTCGTCCGCCCGGACTGGTCCGGAGTTCTTATCTGCTTATTAGGTTAACACAATCCTGGGTGGCAATCAATGGCTTTGCCTTCTTGGGGGAAAGCGGGTAGAGGCGCGATGGGTCGCGGCCTTCGCCGGCCTTGATGCTAAGCGCGCTCCCTGTCGTCGGAAAGCGAGGGGAGGGCAAGGGGAGGAGTTGCCAGCGGTCGAGGTTCCTACTCAGAAGCGGCGGTTGCGGCCGGCGTCCACTTCACCAGGATTTCGTGTCCGCCGGGGATAGGGCTGATCGTGGTGGAGGGGTTCTGGCCGCCGGCTTGGGCCACGACCTCTTCCAATTGGCCGGCCATCTGGTAAACATAGGCCAGTTTGCGCTCTTCATCGGGTTCATCGGTGTAGTGGATGATCTGGTAGCGGACCCAGTCCGGTCCGTGCTCCCCCACCTTGGTCTCGTTTTCAATATCCATGAATTTTCGGCGGATCAGGGCCAGCTTCTCAAGGCTGCGCAGCGGGTCGCCCGGCTCCAGGATGCTGCTCCGGTAGATCTCGATCCAGTTCTTCATGGTGAAGCGGCCGAACTGACGCGCCACGTTGAGGTCGCCGCCGGCGATCTCCTTGAACACCGCGAAGCCGAGGTTGCGGAAGGTTTCGTAAGGATACCGCTGGGAGGGCAGGATCTTGCTGTGGATGATTTCCCAGTCTTCCGGGGTGAGCCAGCGGTCCCAGTTCTTGTCCGGGTTCGCGCGAATGATCCGGACATAATCCAGGATGGCGGAGCCTTTGAGAACTTTCATCGGTGATTGCCTTTCCTCTCAACCAGGGCCTCGGGAAATTGAATCCGCCAGGGCTGGTTCATAAGCTCATCGTAACGAGGCGGCAGGCCCGTGTCAAGAAAGATGGCCACGGTCCACTGGCTCAAGGGGAAGGAGCTTGCCCGGAGTCCGGCGACGGCGGATGATGTTGCAAACAGCGCATCACCGCCTGGCCCAACAGGCCGCCGATTTCCCGCTCCTCGTCCACCACGATATGGGCGCCGGAGGAGCGGAGGTCTTCGGCATAGACGTGGTAGCGGGCCCGGGCAATGATCGGCACGTGCGGGGCCAAGGCCCGGACCTGGCGGATGATCAGGAGCGCGGTGCGATGGTCGGGCACGGTCACGGCCACCGCCCGGGCCGCGGCCACCTCCAGGCCGGCCAGCACCGGCTCGGATGTTGCGTCGCCGACCTCGGCTAAAATCCTGCGCTGGCGGGCCGTCGCCACGGTGCGGGGGTTTAGTTCCACGAGCAGGGCAAGAATTCCGGCGCGATTTAAGGCCTCCAGCACTCCTTGACCGGCCGGCCCGAAGCCGACGACGATCACGTGTCCGCTCAAACGTCTTTCCCCCAAGGCGAGCTCGTGTTCTCTGATCGCAACTAATCCAAGCCAAACGAGCCTTTTCTCTACCCGGCGAGCCAGGTTCGGGGCCATGGCGACTAGAAAAGGAGTCAGAAACAGGGTGATCACGGTCGAGGAAACAACTAGTCGGAACAGGTCCTGGCTAATGATCTGGCTTGACCAGGCGCTTTGGGCGAGAACAAAGGAAAACTCTCCCACCTGAGCCAGGCAGATGCCGGTGGCCAGGGCGTGGCGGTGGGAATGTCGGAAGAGCCGGACCACCAGCCAGACCAGGAGCGCCTTGCCGGCGATGATGGCAACCACTGCCGCGACCAGGGCCGGCCAATGTTCCCTGGCCCAGGCGAGCTCGGTGAGGGTGCCGATCGAGGTAAAGAACAGGGTGACGAACATGGTGCGCAAAGGCCCCACGTCGGCCCGAATCTGGGTGGCATAGGGCGACTCGCCGAGCAAGAGTCCGGCGGCGAAGGCGCCGAGCGCGGGCGAGAGCTCGAGGGCGTGCGCGGCCCAGGCCGACCCGAGACAGACCGCGATCGCGAGCAGGATGGGCAGCTCGCGGTTCTTGGTGATGGCGGTGGCGGCGAGAAGCCGGGGAAGGAGATAGGAACTTAATAAATACAGTCCCCCCAAAAAGAGCAAGCCCAGCACCGCGACCCGGCCGAGGGCGGCCGTCATCTGGGAGAACGATCCCCCGGTCCCGAGCATGGTCACGAGCAGGACCAGGGGCACCACGGCGATGTCCTGAAGCAGGAGGATGCCCAGCGAATTGCGGCCGTGCACGCTGTCGAGCTCGGCCCGGTCCTGGAGCATGCGCAGGACCGAGGCGGTGGAGCTGAGCGCGATCATGGCGCCGAGGGCCAGGGCCGCCTTCAGGTCCAGGCCCCCGAAAAGGCCGGCCGCGGCCGCGGCTCCGCCGGTGAGGAGGATTTGCAAAGTTCCGCCGGCGGTGGCGACGGCGCCCAGGGCTCGGAGCCGCTTCCAGGAAAACTCGAGGCCGATGGTGAAGAGGAGGAGGGCCACGCCCAGCTCGGCCAGAGCCGAGAGCGCGTCCTTGTTGCTGATCCAGTTGAGCGCGCCGGGCCCGAGCAGGATGCCGGCGAGGAGATACCCGAGGATGGCGCTCTGGCGGAGCCGCTCGAAGACCATGCCCAGCACCAGCGCTGCGGCGAGCAGCGTAACGACGTCGAGTAATATGCTCCAGAATTCCATTCTTAACAGCTTATCAGTTCGACTAAACAGAGGAAAAAGGACTTAAACACAAAGGCACCAAGACACGAAAAGCTAAGAAGTTAAAGGCGTTAAAATTTTTTTTCTTTCTTGGTGCTCTTTGTGTCTTTGTGGTAAAAACCCTTCCCCTATTCTTTCCCGCCGATGATAGCAGGAAGACCGGCGTTAAGGAAGACCTGCTTGGCCCGGAGCATGTCGTCATCCGAGGGCGGCTTTAGCTCCGGGAGCGGGTAGGGCTTGCCGAGCTGGCGGTATTTGGGCCGGCCGAGTTGGTGGAAGGCGAGGAGTTCGACCTGGCAAAGGCCGGGCAGGGTGCGGGCGAAATCGGCGATGGCGCGGAGGTTGGCCGGGCCGTCGGTGTAGCCGGGGACCACCGGCACCCGGATGATGATGGGGAGCCCGGTGCGGGCGATCTCCTGGATGTGCTCGAGGATCGGCGGAAGCGGAACGCCGATGATTTGCCGATGCCGCTCCGGGTCCATGATTTTCAAGTCGAGCAGCACGAGGTCGGTGGATTCGAGCACCCGGCTCAACCGCTCGCCGCCGATCACGCCGCAGGTGTCGAGCGCGGTGTGGACGCCCTCGGCCTTGAGTTTGCGGAAGAACTCGGCCAGGAACTCGGCCCAGACACAAGCCTCGCCACCCGAGGCGGTGATCCCGCCGCCGGACTTTTCGTAAAAGACCCGGTCGCGGAGCGCGCGCCGGACCAACTCTTCCACCGTCACCTCTTCGCCCATCACCTGGCGGGCAATGGCCGGGCAAGCCTCGGCGCACTGGAAACAGAGCACGCAGTTTTCCCGGTCCTCGCCGGCGGGGATGGGCGCTCCGTGGACGCAGACCTTGAGGCACTCTTTGCAGCCGATGCAGCGGCTCTCGTAAAACACCAGCTCACGCTTGGTGAGCAGGCCTTCCGGGTTGTGGCACCAGGGACAGCGAAGCGGACAGCCCTTGAAAAAGACCGTGGTCCTTATCCCCGGCCCGTCCTCAGTCGAGAAGCGCTGGACGTTGGTAATAACCGCGGTTAGAGAATTATCCATATTCGGAATAAGAGGAACATCCGCAGAGAGACTCCGCCGAAGCGCTACGTCCTCCGCGAAGGCGGATTTCGCAGATTACGCAGATTTTATTTTAAGCAAAACTTTAGGGGCGCGGCTGACCTCAGCCATGCATCATCCCGCGCAACCGTTAAAGCCGTTAACTGTGCACTTTCAAGCTCTTCACCGGTCAAGCATTAGATGTTATTTGAAGCTATGCCCCCTATACTCCAAATTCCAGAGGAAGTCCAAATAAAAAAAGGCACTTTATCCATTTCAACGTAATTAAACATTCGATAACCTGCCCTCCTTGCCTTTTTAGATAATTTATAATGCTTTAAGTTTTTTCTAGGGACAAAAGGATAAAAACGAATTTCTTGTTTTGGCTTACTCTCTTCCTCCCATTTGAAGTTCAGAATCAAGGGCGGTGTGATAAATCCCGATTTTAAAACCTTATTGACAATTTCCCAACCGGCACCGAAGACAACATTTTTTGGCCTGCATTTGTTGGTTTTGATTTGAGCTCGAAAATAACAGCCCGTGCATTGGATATCATATAAAGGATAATTTGGAGGTAATACCATTAATTTCTTGCCACAATTAGGGCAACAGACTTTTCTTATGACCTCCCTCTCCCCTTGATCTCCTGAATGCTTAGAACCCATTTCGTAACCTCCTTAATGATAGGACAAAAGGCTAAGGCGCAGTCGCATCACCGATTGAGATCAAGTTTCAGCATCCGTCGGCTTGGGAGGCAATTCGAGGCGGTCCAGGAATTCGAGCAATTTCGGAATTCTCTCGGTCACCACCATCCAGAGACGGTCTTGATTGATTTCCCCGTATTCATGGGCGAGGACGTTGCGTTGGGCGATGATCCCGCGCCAGGGAATTTCCGGATGGGCCTCCTTGAAGGCCGGGGAAACATGCCGGGCCGCTTCACCCACGACCTCGACCGCTCGCTCCACGGCTAGTTGCAGTTTGCGATCTTTCAGATAGTGAGCATAAGCAACATCTTGGGTGATTTGGCCGATCAGGCGGGAGTATTTGACCATGTCCCAGAGGAGCGCGGCATCCCGCTGGTCAGGCTGCATAGAGCACCCGCCGGGAGCTGAGAATGGAATGGCGGCGATAAGGGTTCTGCAGGCTCTCTTTTTCCACCAGGTCCACCTCCCGGCCGAAAATCTCCTTTAACTCGTCGGTCATGTCGGCCCATTCAAAATAGCTCCAGGGCGCATCCGGTTCGAAGCTGACCAGCACGTCCACGTCGCTTTCCGGGTTAAAGTCCTCGCGCAGGACCGAGCCGAAAATAGAGAATTCGCGGACTTTCCACTTGTGGCAGAAGGCGATAATTTTGGCCGGGTCAACTTGAAAGCGAGGACTCATTTCTGATCTCCGATCTCTTGGTTTTGTATTTTACATGGGGGTATCGGCCTTGTCAATTTACGCCGGAGGCATCCGGAGCGGGCTCTTTAGGGGCGCGGGTGACCCCACCCGCGCAACCTCTATCTATTGCCTACTTTCTCAGCAAGCGCCTTCATCGCCCTTTCCACGGTGGGAAAGACCGGGAAGCCGGAATCGCGGATGAGCTTCACGTATTCCAGGCGCTGGGCCTGCTTCACCGACTCGAAAAAGACAAAGGCCGCGGGCTTGCCCGCGGCGCGGAGCCCCTTGAACATCTGCTCCAAAAACCACTTGGTGAAACTGACCGGGTCCAGGGGTCCGAAGCCCTCGATCAGGTGGATGTATTCGATGCTGAGCAGCACGAGCACCGCGTCAATGTTCGGGTCCTGGCCGAGGGGCGCATAGATGGGCACGTGGTCGCCCTGGAAGAAAATGGCCGCGGCCATGTCCAGCGGGTTCTTGACCGAGGTGCCGGGAAAATTGATGAACTTGGCCATGGCCGTCCGGGTCGCGTCGGAAAACTGCGGGACCGAGAAACCATGCTCGGCCGCCACGTCGGTGGCAAAGACGCCGAAGCCGCCGGAGATGGTGAGGACCGCGAGACCCCGGCCCTGGGGCTTTTCCATGCGCTCTTCCGCCTCGATCAAGTCCACCAACTCGTCAATACTGCCTGCGACCCTGGCCCCGGCCTGGCGGAAGGCTGCCTGCCAGATCTCGCGCGAGCCGGCGAGCGCGCCGGTGTGGGAGGCCGCGGCCCGGGTGCCCACCGAGGTGCGGCCGCCCTTGCACACGATCAGGGGTTTTTTCCGGCCGGCCGCGATCATGGCCTGGATAAGCTCAGGGCCGTTTTTGGTGCCTTCGATATACATGACGATGCGGTCGGTCTCGGGATCGTCGGCAAAGTAGCGGATAAAGTCCTGGGCGGTGAGGTCGCACTCGTTGCCGTAGCTCACCACCTTGCCCAGCGGCACGCCGCGCTCCGCGCAGTTCATCAGGGTGGAGAGGGCCATGCCCCCGGACTGGGAAGTCATGGCGGCGCGGCCCCAGGCGGCGGGCATATCGGGCCGGAAGCTCAAGCCGCGGGGCGGGTAGTGCAGGCCCATGCAGTTCGGCCCGATCAGCCGCAGACCGCCTTCGCGGGCGATGGCCGCGATCCGCTCTTCCAGCCGCCGGCCTTCCTCGTGGCCCTCCTCGGAAAAACCGGAGGTGAACATGGCCGCACAGCGCACGCCCTTTTCCACCGCGTCCCGGATCACGCCCTCGATCTCCCGGGCCGGCACGCAGATGATAATGTGGTCGAGCGGCCCCTCGAATTCCTGGAGCCGGCGCACACTGGGCAGGCTTTTCACCTCCGCACCCGGGTTCACGCCCACCAGCGGCCCCTTAAAGCCCTGGTTCTTGAGCGCGATCGCGAACATCTGGCCCATGTTGCCGAGCTTGTCGCTCAGGCCCACGACCGCGATCGCCCGGGGCCGCCAGAGCCGGTCTATTTCCTGGAAATGATCCAAAACCTGGTTTTTTCCAACCTTGCGCAAAGCCAAACTCCTCTTTACCTGGGGATGGACACCAATCTTCCTTCCTTTGTTAGCATAAACTGGATTGGGGCGAGGGTCAAAAAAGGCGCCCCCAGGCTGCCGGCGCGCTCAGGGACCTTGGGCGATCAGATAAAACAGGAGGATGATGCCGGCGACGAAGGCCCAGGCGAAGAGGAAGCCGATGACCGAGGTGCGGGAAGGGGTTTGGATTTCCAGGTTGGTGCGGGGGAAGAGGTTGTCGGACGGAGGGACCACGGCGCCCTTGGGCAGGGTGCAGGGCGCCGTCACTTCCTCGCCCGGCGTCACCTGGGTGCGGGTCAGGGCGTAGAAATTTTCCAGTTTTTCCGGGGCCACCGGCTTGGTGAGCAGGCTAACTAAAACTCCGGCCAGGAGTCCGGCCGCGAGATAAAAGACCATTTGCCAGGGCAGATAGAATTCCGGCCCGGCGCTTTTTTCGATGACCAGGCGCCAAGCTTCGGCAAAAGGCAGCCGCGAGAGCCCGGAGATGAAAAAGGACTGGGTGGAGAGCCACCAGGCGCCGAGCGCGGTCAGGGTGGCGGCCCAGGCGCCGGCCGGGGTGGTCCGCCGCCAGAAGAGGCCGAGCCAGAAGGCGATCCCCATCATGCCGCCGATCTTCCAGAAGATCTCCAGGCCTTTGATCACCCCCGGAATCCACCAGGCAAAGAGCACCGCGCCGACCACCACGGCCAGCGAAGCCACCCGGGCCACCCGCAGGTAGTGATCCTGGGAGCGATCGCGGAGCGCTTTTTTATACAAGTTTTCCGTGAAGAGGCCGGCGGAGGCGATCATGACCGCGTCGGCGCTGCTTTGCACCGAGGCCAGGAGCGCGGCCAGAAAAATCCCGAGCAGGCCGGGCATGATCCGGGGCAGGAACTCGCGGGCCAGCGTTCCCCAGACCTGGTCCGGCATCATCTCCCGGCCGGAGAAATAGACCACCGCGGCCAGCCCGGTCAGGCACCAGGCGATGGTGCAGAAGCGCTTGATCATGTTCCCGCCCATGAAACCCACCCGGCCGTCCATCTCGGTCCGGCCGGCCGCGCAATTGCTCAGGATGTAAGGCTGGGTCACGATCCCGATCAGGCCGTTGAGCGCGATCATGACGATGTAGAACAGCCCGATCTCGGTGGGCGCGACCAGGGAGAACATGTGCGGGTCCGCGATTTTCTGGTGGATCCCGACCAGGCCGCCCACGGCCGCCAGGACAAAGGGCAGGAGCAGGAAGGAGAAGACCACGGTGAGGATGCCCTGGATAAAATCGGTGATGATCGCGGCGGAAAGGCCGCCGGCGATGCCGTAGGTCACAAACACCACCGTCATCAGCGCGATCGCGGTGTTGGCCGAGAGCAGGCCCCCGGTGCTGGCGGTGATGATGGCGCCCGAGCCTTTGAGCATGACGCCCAGGTCCACGATCAGGTAAACGATGCCGACCAGGGTGTAGAGGTTGGCCACGCTCCGGCTGTAGCGGGCCTCGAACACGTCCGCGGTGGTGATGGCCCGGAACCTCCGCATCACCGGCGCGATCACCCAGTAAAAGGGCGTGCAGAAGAGCCACAGCCACTGGTACCAGATGCCGGAAAGCCCGTTGGTAAAGGTCTTGGACGAGACGCTCACCGCGTCGTCGGCGTGGGTGCCGGTGCCGAAGCTGAAGGTGATCATGAACACCTTGCCGAAGCGGCGGGGCATGACAAAGTCTTCCATGCTTTTCACCCGCCGCGCCGCCCAGAACCCGATCACGGTCATCGCTCCCAGGTAAATCACCAACCCGATCACGTCCAGCCAACTCATGCTTGCCTCCTGCCTCGGCGGAGGAGCGCGGCCGAGTCGCGGTCCAGGTAGACGGCGGCCCCCGGGTGCTCCTGCAGGATGGAAGACGGCGCCAGCGGGCTGACCGGACCCTCGAAGCAGGCCTTGACCGCCTGGGCCTTGCGCGCCTCCGGCACCGAACAGATGATCCGGCGCGATTTCAGGATCTGCCGCACCGACATGGAAATCGCCTGCCGCGGGACTTCCTCCAAACTCCGGAACCACCCCTCCCCGAGCTGCTGCCGCCGGCAGGCCTGGTCCAGGTCCACCACCAGGTAAGGCTCTTCGGTCGCAAAGTCCGCCGGCGGATCGTTGAAGGCGATGTGCCCGTTCTCGCCCACGCCCACAAAGGCCAGGTCAATCGGGTGCTGCCGGATGATCTCGCCCACCCGCCGGCATTCCGCCGCGGGATCGGCCTCGCCATCGAGGAAATGGAACGCCCGGACCTGCACCTGGCGGGCAAAGCGTTCCTTCAGGTATTTGCGAAACGAGGCCGGGTGGGTTTCAGGCAGCCCGATGTATTCGTCCAGGTGGAAGCAGGTGACCCGGCTCCAGTCCACGCCCGGCGCCTTCACCAGCGTGGCCAGCATCTCGAACTGGGAAGCGCCGGTGGCCAAAATGATGTTGGCCTGGCCTCGCTCGCGGATCGCTTGCCGGATCTGTTCGGCCCCATCGGACCCGGCCCGCTTTCCCAATTCTTCTTTACTGTCGCAAATGATTAGCCGCATGGCAACATTCCTTGAACAACTCTAAAAATCATCCCGGTTCGCGGTGAGAATCGTTGGACAGCATATCATTCTTGAAATACGATCACAAACCCCTTAATTTGCAGATGGGGCTTGGGAGGGTTATCAATCCAAAGAGGTTATGGAACCGTTTTTCAAGCTGGCCGGCCGCGGCTTCAGCCCAGGAGTGGAGCCGGTTCCACCGGCCGGAAGGCCGAGAGAATCTCCCGGCGCGCCCGGATGCCGGCTTCCCCTTTTTCCGCCAGACCCATCTGGATCAGGGTCTGGACATCCCGCGCCAGGGTCTTCATCGAACGGGCCGCATACACCTTGGCCAGGAAGGGGCTTAAGTCCGGCAGTTCGGCCAGGGGCACCGGCTGATCCGCGGCGGAAAGGGCCAGGATCAAGCGGCGCTGGCGCTCCGCGGCCGGACCGGTTTGGGTCTGGAAGGTTTGGAGGACGTGCGCTTGCCAGAGGGTATGGGCCTGATCTTGATGGATTCGTTCCAGCAGGGTAGCCAGGCCGTCGCGGAAGCCCTGGGCGGCGTAGAGCAGGAACGGCTCCACCTCTCCGCCCGCGCGGCTGGACTGGTCCAACTGGCGGAAATACCCGCTGCGGGTCAGGTGGTAGTGGACGGTGAGGAGCTGGCCGGCCGGGAGCGGGACGCCGGCGCTCTGCAGGACGAGCAGCTCCAGGAGCCGGGCGGTGCGGCCGTTGCCGTCGGCAAAGGGGTGGATCCAGGCCAGGTAGAGGTGGGTGACCACGGCCTTGATCAGCCCGTAAACGACGGCCATGCCTGGAGGAGCGGTAAAGGTCTTGCGGTTGATCCAGTCGCAGAGGCGCTCGAGCAGGAACTCGCAGTCCGAGGCCGGGGCCGGCCGGTAATGGATCACCTGTTTCTCGTGCTGGCGCACCCGGCCCGGGACCACGCCCTCTTCCAGGCTTAAGCCGGCCAGGATCAGTTCGTTTAGTTTCTTGACCAGATCAGGGTTCAAGGCCAGCTTGCCGGCCCGGATTTCGCCCATATTCTCCAAAATGTAGCGGTGGCCGGCGCAGATGTTGTCCAGTTCCTGGACCAGGTAAGCGCGGGACTGAGGGATTTCCAGTTTATTATCAAGATGTTGGAGGACCTCCGGCTCGGTCAAGGTATTGCCCTCTATCGCAAGGGTAGCCAGGCAACCTTTAGCTTGATACAGGTTCTGGATGTTTTTTGCAATATCAGGAGGCAAAGTTATGCTCGAAATATCTCCACATTTTGATTGACATTCGCCGAGAGTGATCCATAAAGCTGCTGGAGCATTGCGGAGATCAAGAGAGAATTTGATGAACTCATGCGTCTTTTCGTATGTCCGCATTGATGTCTCCAAATTCAACTTAAATTACAATGAGTTAATTTGATAATGGCTAAAATTATGTCCATTTTTAATCTCTAAACAATTATACAGCATGTCTGGGATTATTGTCAAGAACTTTTTTCGTTTTTTTGCCAATTGACAATTTCTATAGATTATTAAAAATTTGCAGGCTAATTTTAGCTTGAAATTCCAATAGATTGGGAATTGATGCGTTTTTGCAACACCTTGAGTAAAAACAATCGGCAGGATAGACCCCTTGAAAATAGGCTCTTTTTCTAATCCCGGATCAGGCACCAGCCTCAGGTTCAGAGCAAGCCTCTCTCTTTCATGATCTGCATCATGGTGGCCGCAATGTTGGCCGGCGGCACCGCCGCCTCCGGCCGGGGCAAAAGCTTGATCGCTTCTTCCGGGCAGGCCGGCACGCACAGCCCGCAGCCGATGCACCGGTGCGCCAGGATGCTCACGCGCTCATCCCCCTCCTCGATGGCGGCCATCTGGCAGCGGTCCAGGCAGGCCCCGCAATTGCTGCAATCCTCGGCGCTCAGCGCCGCCCGATAGCCTGAAGCCACGATCTCGGCCGGCCGCTCGAACTTGCTCAGGTTCCGGATCACCCCGCAGCAGCACGAGCAACAGCAGCAGATCGAGCCGATCTCCTGAGAGTTGGTGGGACTCAGCACCAGCGCCGCTTCCTCCGCCTTCTTCAGGATCTGGAAAACTTCCTCCTTGCTGATGGAGCGGCCCAGCCCGTTTTCCACGTAATAGTCCGCGGCCGGGCCGAACTGGAGGCAGCTCTCCAACGGACGCGAGCAAGGGTGCCCGAGCAGAGCCTGCTCTTTGCGGCAGATGCAAGGGGCAACCGAGAACTTATCATGCTTCTCCACCAGGGCGCGCACCTGGTCGTAAGAGGCCACCGCCGGCGAGACCGGCAAGGACTCCTGGATGGGCACCACCCGGAGCTGCTGGGTCTTGGTCCGGGTGAAGAGCTGCTGGAGCGCGCCTTCCTTCATGTATTCTTCCAAAAGCTCGGCGGTCTCCCGGTCCATCCGGTTCATGCTGAACTCGTAAACCCCGACCGCGAACTGCATGGCCATATACAATACGGTATTACCGGCCCGCATCCGGAAAAGCTGGCCCTTCTTGGCCATGACCTCCAGCTTTGCGGCCGCGGCCTTCTCCTCCAGGCCGAGGGCCTTGGCCGCCTGGGCGAGCGGCATCGGGAACGGGCCCATCTTCATCACCACCTCGGCCTCGTCCGGCTCGAAGAGTTTCTTCAAGAGCTTGATCTCCACCCCGCTCTTGGTGGCCGGATAACCCCCGGGCATGCGGTCCATGAATTCACGGAGCCGGCGATAGACTTCTTCGGACATGATGGTTTCCTTTCTGGTTTCGGGCTCGGCAAAAAGCCGGAGCCCGTTGTCTTGCGCCATGAGGTCAAGAATGCAACGTGCGGCTGGGCTGGGTGGCTGAGTTGATTGACTTAAGTTTAGCACAAGCGCTGCGGAGATGCAAAACACAAAAACTCATGAAGGGTCAGCAGGGCCGGGGCCATTAGTCGCCGCGGTCCAAGGCTGGCCCGCTCATCTCTTGTTCCCTTGGGCGGGTTCCGGCCGAAGATTCGGTTTCGGGTCCGAAAATATGGTAGTCTGGAAGGAGAACTGAAAGGAAGGAGGCGCCGCCATGAATGTCTATATCATCTACACCCATCCCCTGACCGGCTCGTTCAACGCCGCGATCCGGGACCGCCTGATCCAGGGACTGCGAGAGGCCGGGCATGAGGTGGAGCTTTCCGACCTTTATGCGGAAGGTTTCCAGCCGATCTTGACCGGTTCGGAGCTCGAGCAACTGGCCCGGGGCGAGATCCCTCCGGACATTCTCCGCTATCAAGAAAAAATCCGAAGGGCCGAGGCCCTGGTCTTTATCTACCCCATCTGGTGGTTCGGCCAGCCGGCCATGCTCAAGGGCTGGCTGGACCGGGTGCTGAGCAAGGGCTTTGCCTACGACATGACCCCCAACGGCCCGATGCCGCGCCTCAAAATCAAGAAGGCCCTGATCCTCAACACCGCCGGGGGCATGGAGCCCATGTATCAGGGCCTGGGCTTTACCGAGGCCATGAAGAAAGTGATGGACAACGGCACCTTGAATTTCTGCGGGATCCCCCGGGTTTCCCATTTAATCTTCCACAACGTGCTCAACGCGGACGACGCCACCCGGAAGGGCTACCTGGACGAAGTCTATCGCCTGGGCCGAGAATTCTAAAGGGGTCAGGTCCTGACAATTCACAATTAAGCCGTTGTCAGGCCAAGTTCTGAACCTGATCACGCAGGCATTCTTCCCGCAGACAGATGCGGTTTCCAAAATGGCGCTTGACAAAACCTGCCGCGTGTAGTTACATTGTAGTTATGAAGCGTTTGAAGTTTATATGGGACCCCAGGAAGGCGAAGCGCAACATCAAAAAGCACGGCGTGACTTTTGAGGAGGCTCGCTCGGTCTTTTTTGATGAATGCGCGATTGAATTTTTCGACGAACCCCTTTCGGAGGAAGGAGATCGTTTTTTGCCCCTGGGCCTGAGCGCCCACGCCCGTCTCCTTCTGGTGTGCCACTGCTACCGAGAGGATGAAGGAACAATCCGGATCATCTCGGCCCGTAAAGCCACGAAATCTGAATCCAAACACTATCGGAGGCCCTGACATGAAAAAAGAATATGACCTTTCGAAAATGAAATCGCGGCCAAACCCGTATGCCAAAAGGCTCAAGAAGCAAATCACGCTTCGGCTGGACCCGGAGGTTATTGAGTATTTCAAGGAGTTGTCGTCGGAAAAAGGCATCCCCTATCAGTCCTTAATTAACCTGTATCTCCAGGATTGCGCTACTGCCCATCGTGAACTGAAAATGTCCTGGTCACCGTGATCGCTGCTTCACTTCCTCACGCTCAAACTCCAGCTGCCGCTTCAGGGTTTCCACGAACTCCGCGCGGACCCGAAGCGGCAGTGTTTCGGGGTCAGGTCCTGACAATTCACAATTTAAGGAATCGGCGCTCTTCGTCTTTCCGGAGGGGAGCTTGGCGAAGAAGGCAGGGAGGAGATGGAAGGGCAGGTGAAGGGAGGTTTTGAATCTGAGGAGGGAAGAAGGGAATTTCAGGGAAGCAGGGGCAATCAGCCCGAAGGATTTTTTTTTGGCCGGATCAAGCGGAAAAAGGATCACGGAATTTTCCGTTCAACCCTTCTACTGAAGAAATTGTGAATTGTCAGGACCTGACCCCAATACCAGACCCCAATACCATGAGCTTGTAGCCCGGGACCACCGAGTCCTCGTAGCCCGTGTCGTAGGCCAGGTAGTCCCAGAAGAAGCCGAGGATTTTGCCGCTCCAGGCGTCGTAGAGAACGCGGTTGTCGCCCTGCATTTCGAGCTTGTCATACACCCCCGGCTCCGGCTTCCAGACCGCGCGGAGGGTGACCGGGTTCTGCTGGGTCAGGTCGTAGCGGAAGTTCACCCGCCGGCCGTCGGGCATGGTGATCTCCACGTTCCGGTTCCCGTCTTCCTTGAGGTCAATATCGCGGATGCCCATTTTCCAGCCGTAGGAGAACTCGCCCTTGGTCTGGCGCTCAATGGAGGAATAGGTGCGGGTGATGACGATGGGCAGGCCGGCGAGGGGCACGGTCAGGTCTTCGAAGGTGAGGGTGAAGAGGCCGATCTTGAGTTCGCCGGAGACGATGACCTCGCGGAGGACTTGCTTTTCCGGGTTCTCGGAGTCTTTGGCCGAGAGGCGGAGGAGGTAGAAGTCGTTCTTGAGCTGGGTGGGGTCGAACTCGGCGATGCTCTTGTTCACCACCGTCTGGGTCCCGGAGGCGAGAGTGACCCAGGCGGCGGGGTCGTAGGCGCCGTCGGCGAGGAGCGGGGTGTATTCCAGTTTTCAGGAGACGAGGTCGGTGTCGCGGATGGTGGCCATGACCTTGGTGGGCGAAGTGATGGCGGCCTGGTCGGCCGGGGAGTGGATCACGAGCTCGGGAGGACGGTTGACGGTTTCCAGCCGGAAGGTGGTGCTGGCGAAGGCGCCGGAGGTCAGGGTGGTGACCAGGACGGTGCCTTTCAATTGAAGGTGGCAAATTTGATATTTCTTGTTCAATTCTCTGGGCATTTTCCATCCTCTATATCTTTTATATTAATTGACTTTTCAATTAAATTCCCGTCCATATTTATCCATTTTATATAAACATCGCTATCATCTATTTCAGCAATTATATCGGTATTAATATTCGCAACACTCTTATCTATTAAACAACATTTAATTTGTCTTGAGAGATCATTACTAATTTCAATTAACCATGTTTGATCATATCTCCCACCACGATCAGGTAAGATTAATATAATATCATCATTATACCTTAATAATTTATATCTAAATATTTTATCATAGCATAGAGAATTGCCATTGTAATAACAAGGATCTCCACTGAGGCAACCAAAGCTTTGCCTAGCAATAATTTCTCTCTTATTTAAACTAACCTGATATATCGTAGTTATCATTTTTGTTTTATAAATATCTTTATTCTCTATAAATCCTAAGCAATTTAAAATATAAATAAATCCATTATCAGCCCAAAATATAGGTTGGAAATAATCATCACAAAATTCGCCTTCATAAGAATTTACAATAGGTTCCAAAGTTACCCATTTTACCCATTTCCCATTAATATTTTTATATAATATCCTGCTATAAAGATACCAACCTTCTGATCCTGGCCCCATTATCCAAAAAAGGGGATGTAATGAAAAAACATGCTCACTCTGGGCTACAGTCCATTCTTTACCAGGTTCTACATTATTCCTGTAAAAATTATAATATTTTTTACATGAAAATACCCCCATACAATCAAATAATATTGCAATTATTAATATTTTTCTCATCAGAATCCGCCTCTTGAAGCCGTAAATAGCACTGTTCCTAAATCGCCTATATCATAGGTAGACATGGCGAGCATTTTCAAAAGTTTGTGGGTCTTGTTTGACAAGCAACAAGGTTCAAATTCTCTTAGAATATCCTTCACTTCATCTCTCATTTTACCATCTTGTTCTCTCCATTTATCGCAAGTCCCTGCATCACAAGGATCAAAATTATCGCACTTCTTTTGTGTTACATCCTTTGGAGGCCTTGGGTGAAGACAAATATTGATACCTTGGTTTTGGCAACCTTCACATGTTCTGCAATATGGTTTTCCACCATGACTTGGATCCTTATCACAACTATCCGTTTTTTGACAATGAGAAAATGTATCCTGGAATGTATGCAAGCGTTGCCCAAATTTCTTGGCATCACATGTAGAAAGTTGTTCTTTTACTAGGAAAAGAGCTTGTTCATATGGAACAAAATGCCACCCTTGCCAATCTAACCTATGCAATCTATCAACCAGCGCGTCGGCGTCAGCAATATCATTTTCGATTTCCTCGCTACATTTCAATTTCAAATCTTTATTCATAAATTCAAATGTCTTGTCACGGTGAATTTTTGGTCCATAAAAGCCGCTATAATCGAAGGAATTGGCAGGATTATCATTCACATAAATATAACGATTCATGCTTTTTGTTTCAAAAATTGGATCCATATTTGAAAATCTGCCAATAGCAGAATTATAATACCTTGCTCTTAAATAATAACCATTTATCCATTCCTCATATTGTTCACCAGTAAAAAGATAATTATTTAGGGCCATCGGGGTCAGGTCCTGACAATTCACAATTTAACCCTTTTCAGGCCAAGGCCTGAACCCGATCGCGCAAGCGCGGGTCGCTTTGCAGTTTACGGCGGAAGCGGATCAGGCCCTGGGAGACCGCGGAAGCGCCCACGCCCAGGGAACCGGCCGTCTCCCTGACGCTGCCCCCGCAATGTTCCACCAGATGGTAATAGGCGGCGAGGCGGGCCAGGGAGCCGTGGCGGCCTCGACCAGGCTCTTCCACGGCCCGGCCAAAAGCCGCGGAAACCCGTTTCAACTCCGCCGGCAGGTTCAGCGCTCCCCGTGCCGCGCGGCGGAAGGCCGGCACGGTTTCCGCCTGACCGGCGGGCGGGTATTTTTTCGCCCATTCCCTCAGCCGCTCCTGCGCGGCCAGGGTCAGGGCGGTTCTCCATTGCTCCCAGAAGTTCGCGGGCCGGCCGGACAGGCTCAGGCATTCGCGCCGGTAGCCCCGGCGGGCGGCGATTGGGTTTAAGCCATAAGCGTCCAGGACCGCGGCCGGCGAGAGCCAGGGGAAGCGGGAGCGGGCGCGGGTATAATCGCGGAAGCTGGACCATTCGTAATCCGCGGGGTCGTCCACCAGGCCGGCCCGGACGGGGTTGAGATGGAGGTAGATGGATAGGTGGAGCCAATGCGTTTCCTGGGTGACCAGCGCCGCCTGATAGCGGCCCTGGAAAAGGTGGCCGGAGCGGCGGTGGAGGCGGTTGAAGCGGCCGGAGTAGGTGGCGTTGAGCCAGTGGAGAGCGGCGGCGAGGTTGGGTTGCGGCGTTTGCAGGAAAAGATGGTAATGGTTGGTCATCAGGCAGAAGGCGAAGAGGCGGAGATGAAAGCGGTCGCGGCTGCGGCCGAGGAGTTCGAGGAAAGCCTCGCGGTCGGCATTATTTCGGAAGATGGCCTGCCGGTCGTTGCCGCGGGCGGTGACGTGGTAGATCGCGCCCGGGAATTGAATTCTCCAGGGTCGGGACATAGCGACAGTGTAGCAAGAGGGCAAAGCCGTTGTCAACTAAATTGTGAATTGTCAGGACCTGACCCCAAGGAGTCATTCTTCTTCCACTTCCACGCTCCTCGGCAAGGACACGTGCTTGGAGTTGATGAAGGACTCCAATTGCTTGCGGGTGTATTCGTCCATTTCCAGGAAGCGGATGCCCATGCCCAGCTTTTGGCCGGTGGCCTCGGCCTCCTCCGGGCCGACAATGCGGACCACCTCGCCGTGCATGATCATCTCCTCCTGGGTGTCTGGGTGGGTGAGCACCACCACCAGCCGCTCGTGCAAGGGCTTGGGCTTTTCCGTCTGGATGAAGATCCCGCCGTGGCTGATGTTGTGGATGAATTCCTCCACCAGCGCTTCCTTGCTCCCGAAGCGCACCCGGATCCGGGCCTGATACCGGATATGCTGGCGCCGGCCTTCCAGGCTCTGGTCGCCGCTTTTCTTGATCTCCGCCTCAATGAACTTCTCGATCGTCTGCCGGTCTGCTTCCAAGAGCTCCTTGAGCTGAAGCCCCATGCCGGCCGGGTTCTCTTCAGTGACTTCCTTTTCGCTCACCACGTGGATCACCTCGCCCAGGCAGGAAACCTCTTCTCCTCCCTCGGGCAGCAGCAGCACCACTTCCACTATTTCCCGCAAGGAACAAGGCTTACTCGTCTTGATGAACAGGCCGCCCTTGCTGATATTATGGGTATATTCCGCAATAAAGGCCCGCGCGTTCTTGAAACGGACTTTCAAGCGCGCCTTGACGCGGGCATCTTTGCGGCGGCCGGGATCAGGGGGGACCAATCTTTACTCCACACCAGTTTCCATACTAGTTTACCCGATTTGTAAATATTTTCAACTTTTTTTCAAGGGATGGTATCATACCCGGTGAGGTTGACCCCCGTGAATCGCCCAGAGGTGGTGGCTTTAACTGGAGAGGCGCTGGAGCTTACGCTGGACCCGGCTGGAGGAAGTTTCGGATTGGCCCGGCGCGACGGCCGCATCCGCTTTGCCCCTTTGCTGATGCACGCGCGGGTGCGGCGCGACGATGGCCGCGGCCAGCACCTGGTCTCCACCGTTCTCGGCGCTCGCGAGGCGGAGGCGGTCAAGGCCCTGGAAACTCCGCTCGGCTCTTTCCCCGGCCTGCGCGCTCGGGTGCAGGGGAACCTGCCCTTCGCGCTCCGCATGGAACTGGCTTTGCTTCCTGGGCAAGACTCGGGGCTTTGCCGGGTGGTGGTGGAGAACCACGACCAGGGGCCGGCCCGGGTCTTTGAGTTGTCCCCGCTCGCTTACCGGGGCGCGGACCCGGGCCTGGAGATGGGCACCGGCTACGGCAGTTGGTCGTTCTATCGCACCGGCTACCAGTCCTGGAGCCCGGCCGGGACCAAGCGCGTGCTCGACCATGATTACGCGCCCCGCTTCTTCTTTCCCCGGGTGGTCGGCGCCAACCCCCGCACCCGGTATTCCCGGAAGCCGGGGGAAAAGGCCTCGGACTGGATGGCCCAACTGGTCGAGCCGGGTCTGGGTCTGTCCATCCTGCTCGGCTTCATCACCACTGCCCGGCAGACCGGCCGCGTGGAGTTGCAAGTCCGTTACGACCGCTTCCGCCGCTTCGAGGCGATTGCGGATGCCGACGGCGCCCGGGTGGACCCCGGCTCGGAACTGGCCTCGGAATGGCTCCTTTTCTCTCTCTCCGATAATCCGCACCAGGCCCAGGAAAATTACTTTCGCCAATGGGCCAAGGCCATGTCCGCCCGGAGCGCCAAGCCGCTCACCGGCTGGTGTTCGTGGTATTACTATTTCTGGAACATCAGCGAGGACAAGATCCTGGCCAACCTGGCCGAGTGCGAGGCCAAGCTCAAAGGCAAGATCGAGCTGTTCCAGATTGACGACGGCTTTCAGCCTTACATCGGCGAATGGACCCGCTGGAACGAAAAGTTCCCCAGCCCGCCCAAGGCGTTGGTGGACAAGATCCACGCCGCCGGGTTCAAGGCCGGCTTGTGGCTCGCGCCTTTCCTGGTCTCGCGGACAGCTCCTCTTTATCGCCGGCATCCGGACTGGGTGCTCCGCCACGAGCGCGGCCGGCCGGTTTTCGCCAACGCCCACCCGCAGTGGAAAGGCCGCCTCATGTATGCCCTGGACTGCACTCACCCCGGCGTGCAGGCCTGGCTGGCGGACACAATCAAGACCCTGGTCCAGGACTTTGGCTTCGACTTCCTCAAGCTCGACTTCATCTACGCCGCGGCGCTCCCCGGCAAACGACACGACCCCTACATGAGCGGCGGGGCCGCCCTGCGCAAAGGGTTGGAACTCATCCGCCAGGCCGCGGGCGAGAAGACCGCGATCCTGGGCTGCGGCGCGCCGCTCGGCCCGGCCGTCGGGCTGGTGGACGCGAACCGGGTGAGCCAGGACGTGGACATCCGCTGGCGCTGGCCCATGGACGCGGTGATGGGGTTCCCGATCTCGCCGGGCGCGCGTAACTGCCTGCGCAACAACCTCGCCCGGGCCCTCATGCACCAGAAGCTCTGGGTCAATGACCCGGACTGCCTGGTGCTCCGCCACGCGGCCGGGGGCATGAACCTGCACGAGATCCGGAGCCTGGCCACCGTCTTTTACCTGCTCGCCGGCTACCTCTTGATCAGCGAAGACCTCTCCCAGCTTGCCCCCGAGCGCCTGGCCCTCTTCGAGCAGATGCTGCCGCTGCCCGAGCGGCCGGCCCAGGCACTGGACCTTTTTCAGCGCGAATTCCCCGAGCTCTTTTTCCGGCCCGGCCAGCCGACCTCGCTCCTCGCCGTGTTCAACTGGAGCCGCGAGCCGCGCTCGCGCGAGCTGAACCTCTCAAAGCTCGGCATCGAAAAACCCTGCCACGTCTTCGAGTATTGGTCCCAGCAATACTTGGGGCAAATCGAGCGCACCCGCAACCTGGGCGTGGTCCCGGCGCACGGCTGCCGCTTCCTGGCCCTGACTCCGGTGGAAGAGCCGCCCCAGGTAGTGGGTCTTGACTTCCACTTCGGCATGGGCAGCGAGGGCGTGGCCCGGATCAGTGACCGGGAAGGCGGCCGCCTGGTCCTGACCCTGCCGGGCGCGCGCCAGGGCCGGGTCTGGGTGGCCTGGGCCGAGGGCGTGCGGCCGGTGCCGGTCGAGTTCACCGACCACGCCGAAATCCCCCTGCCTCAGCGTTAAGTCATTAAGTCAGTGTCTGACACCGGACCGTTTCACCCTTTCTCATGAAGATCATCTGCTTCCACCCCGGCGCCATCGGCGATATTGTCAACACCTTGCCCGCACTCGACGCGCTCCGCCGGCAAATGCCCCAGGCCCGCCTCACCTGCCTCGGCCAGTTGGAGGCGATGCAGCTTCTGGCCGAGACCGGGATAATTGACACCCCCCTCTCTCTCGAATACCCCGGCCTGCATACCCTCTTCCACCCCGAGCTGGAACCGCCGGAAAGCCTGGTCGCCTTCCTCCAAAGCTTTGACCTCGCCGTCTCCTGGATGCGCGGCGCCATGAACGTCTTCCCGGAGCGCCTGCGCAAGCTCGGCTTAACCACCGTCCTCCACCCCGGCCCCTTCCCGCCCCCGGCCGGCTCCGGTCCGGCCGTCCGCTACTATTTCGAGCCGCTGCGACAACTCGGGCTCAAGCTCGAAACCGAGCATCCGCGCCTCCCCCTTTCCCCGGAGCAGCGCCACACCTGGCTCTCGGCCCATCCGGACCTGCTCGATTCCCCCTACCTCGTCCTCCATCCCGGCAGCGGCTCGCCCCGCAAAAACTGGCCGGCCGAGCGCTTTGCCGGCCTGGCAAAAACTTATGCGCCGCGAATTGAAAAAGCCGTGGTAGTTCCGAAAGGACCGGCGGATGAGGAAGCGGTAGCGAACTTGGTCAAGGCCGCGGAGGGATTCCCGCTCGCTGTGAAAGAAGGCTTAAGTCTCCGGGAATTGGCGGCCATCCTGGCCGGGGCCGCGGCGGTGGTGGGAAACGATTCCGGGGTATCGCACCTGGCCGGAGCAGTCGGCGCTCCCACGGTGGCCATCTTCCGCGCTACCGACCCGGCGATCTGGGGCGTGAACCAGCCCCATGCCCGGAACCTCGGCCCCGGCTTGGTCAATTTAGAAGATGTCCAGGAAGCGATTTCTGGTCTGATACTAATTTGAAGTCGGTCATAACCGCATTGGGCGCCGACCCCTCTGACTCAGGGTCCCACGTTGATCAGAACGCTTGGGTCCGGGGTCAGGTCCAGCGCCTGTGTATGCACTTCCGGATCATAAGGCAGCGCCACCTCCACCAGGATACTTTCGGTGCCATCTACCCGCACCACCAGCTGCGCCACCCCGTCCAGCGCGG